>Ga0209471_1000008_pt1 | contig 226000 bp, 201 predicted proteins | sample GraSoiAngelo_128_FD_185885 | JGI IMG/M metagenome (GOLD analysis project Ga0209471, IMG submission 185885) | Grasslands soil microbial communities from the Angelo Coastal Reserve, California, USA - 14_0927_12_20cm (SPAdes) (version 2) | ecosystem: Environmental > Terrestrial > Soil >...
CCGCGAGCTGGCGCGCTGGCGCATCCCCGACGACATCCTGGCGAAGGCTCCCGAGGATCCCTGGCGGATACCTCCCGCACTCTTCGCGGTGGAGGCGGAGAGCACCCTGTCACCGTCACACCGGCGGGCGCTGGAGGCCCTGCCCGCCGCCGGCACCGTGCTCGATGTGGGCGCCGGCGGCGGGGCCATGTCGCGGCCCCTGCGCGAGCGGGCGAGCCGCATCACCGCCGTCGACACCTCGGCGGCGATGCTGGCGCAGTGCGACGCTGACGTGCGCCTCGAGGGGCGTTGGCCGGACGTCGCCTCCGCCGCCGGGGTGGCCGACGTGGTGGCGTGCGGCCACGTCGTCTACAACGTCGCCGATATCGACCCATTCATCGCCGCTCTGACCGCGGCGGCGCGCAGCCGCGTGGTTCTGGAGTTCACCGCCGTCCACCCGCTCCACAACCCGGTGGAGCGCGAGCTGTGGCGCACGGTGTGGGGCGTCGAGCGTCCCGACGGCCCGCGTGCCGCCGATCTCCTGAGCGTCCTGACGGAGATGGGGATCGCCGCCCACGAGGAGCGGTGGACGCGGGAGCGCGGGGACAGTCCGGAGCGGTTCGCGGCGCGCGTCACCCTGGTGCGTCGCCACCTCTGCCTGCCGGTCGAGCGTGAGCCCGAGGTCGGTGCGGCGCTGCGCCGGGCGCCGGCTCGGCCACGCGAGCTCGTCACCGCGTGGTGGGACGTCTAGCCGGACGGGGTGCGGTGCCTACGCGCCGACCTTGAGCCGCGCCGCGTGATGCTGGCGCAGCTTGGCCAGCTTCGGGTTGATCACCGCCTGGCAGTAGCCCTGCTGGGGATTGCGCGCGAAATAGTCCTGGTGGTACTCCTCGGCGGGATAGAACGCGGAGAGCGGCTCGACCTCGGTCACCACCGGACGTGGCCAGGCCTGCTGGATGGCGTCGCGTGAGGCGCGCGCCGTCGCCGCCTGGGCGTCGTCGCGGGTGAAGATCACCGAACGGTACTGCGTGCCCACGTCGCCTCCCTGGCGATCCTTGGTGGTGGGATCGTGGATCGACCAGAAGATGTCGAGGATGTCGCCGTAGGAGATCACCTCCGGGTCGAACTCGACCTGGACGACCTCGGCATGACCGGTTGCGCCGGTGCAGACCTGTTGGTAGGTCGGGTTGGGCCGCGACCCGCCGGCATAACCGGAGACGACGCCGGTGACACCGTCGATCCGGCGGTAGGCCGCGTCGAGACACCAGAAGCAGCCGCCGCCCAGGGTGGCGAGCTCCAGCCGGTCACTCATCGTCGTCACCCCCCGAAGTGGTCACCACCCCCAGGGTACCCCCGTGAGATGGTTCCCGCGTGAAGCTGGTCCACGTCCTGCGGCACGCCAAGTCCAGCTGGGATGATCCGAACACCGACGATCGCGATCGGTCGCTGGCGCCGCGCGGGGAGGAGGGGGCGCGCCGCATCGCCAAGCACATGCGCCGCGAGCGGGTGCGACCCGAGATGGTGCTCTGCTCGAGCTCGCGCCGCACCCGGGAGACCCTTGAGCTCATCCGACCGGCGCTCTCCCGTCGCGTCGCCGTGCTCGTCGAGGAGGAGATCTACCTGGCCGGTGGGGAGCAGCTCCTGGAGCGGCTCCGACGCGTCCCCGAGGCGACCGCGAGCGTGATGATCATCGGTCACAACCCCGGCGTGCAGCAGTTGGTGCTCACCTTGGCGCGGCGCGACGACACGGTGCGGCGGCTGGAGACGAAGTTCCCCACCGGGGCGCTGGCCACCCTGACCTTCAACGACACCACCTGGCAGGACCTGCGACCGGCGACGGCAGATCTCACCGGCTTCGTGGTGCCGCGCGATCTGGCCCGACGCTGAGAGTCAGGCGGCGCCGGCGGCGACAGCGATGGTGCAACCCGCCGCGCCCTGCAGGGTGAGCGTCACCCGCGAGCCCGCCGCGTCCCAGTCACTGGCCGCCAGGCACGTTCCCACCAGCCGCGGCGCCCCCAGTGTCAGCGACGGCCAGCCCACCACGACCTCGCCCGCGTGGTGGCCTGCGTCCACGGTGATGTGCAGAGTGCCGGTGACCCCGTCGCCTCGTCCCGCGCTGATCCCACGGGGAGCAGCGACCAGATACGGCCGGGCGATGTGGCGAAGGAAGTCGGTGTCGAGGTGGTCGCCGGCGGCGTTGCGGATCGCCCAGCCGCTGTCCTCGCGCCACTGCCACCACGACCAGCCGACGCCGAGGTCGTCGTAGGCGTCGAGCACGGTGTCCGCCCACTGATCGGCGCCGGCCTGGGCGTGGTCGATGCCCAGCTCGCCGGGCCACATCGGCGCCGGCACCACCGCTGCCTCCCCGGCCTGCTCGGCGATGTGCCGCTGCAGAGGACGGCGGTCGCCGGTAAAGGCGGGCGGCACCAGTGACCCGGTGTAGATGTGCGGCGAGTAGACGAGGTCGCGGACGTGGAGCGGCACCACGGTGGTGGGGAAGTCGGCGAAGAGCGTGCCCTCGACGATGAACAGGTGATTGCGGTCCACCTGGGCGAGGGCGGCGATGGTGCGGGCATAGAGCGGCCACATCCAGTGCTTCTCGAAGAGGCCGGGTGGAAGCGGCAGCGGGTGCGGCTCGTTGTAGAGGTCGTAGCCGGCGACGCCGCTGTCGTCGCGAAATCGCTGCGCCACCATCTGCCAGGCCTGCTGGAAGTCGCGCTGCCAGTCCGGCGCCAGCCAGAAGTAGCTGTACGCGGCCTGCACGGCGGGTGAGAGATGGCGCCGCCACGATTCCCAGGGCCACCACTGGGCGTCGGGCACTGCCGGCAGCGCCGCCCAGCGCGGCGCTCCTGACCCTCCCCAACGCGGACTCCAGTCGAGGAAGTGCATGTCGAGCACGACATACATGCCGTGCCGGTTGAGCAGGTCAACCGCGGCCGCGATCTGCTCGAGGTAGGCGGTGTCGAAGCGTCCGCGCTCCGGCTCGAGTCGCGACCAGGCGATCGGCAGCCGGACGCTGTCGAAGCCAGATCGCTGCATCATCGTCGCGTCGGTCTCGTCGAGGGGTGCGGGATGCACGGTGCCGGGCTCGAGCAGGGCATCGTCGTTGAACCCGCGCAGCAGCACGGTGCGTCCCGACGCATCGACGATGTGGGCTCGGTCGGTCGACAGCCATGGCAGTCCGGCGCGCGCCACCGGCCGCGTCGGGGCGCCCACGTCGACGCTCAGCGCCGACACCGGGAGGTAGAACCACACCATGGCCGCGCCGGCGGCGACGAGCACGGCGAGCAGCGGCCGGGGACCCGCGCCGCGCTCTGCGCGGGCGCGGGCGCGGTCCGGTCGCCGTACCCGCTGGCCGGGGTTGTGGGACAGAGCTGTCGATCTCCACGGTCCGCGGAGAGGTCCGCCGGACCGCGCCCATGGTGGCACGCGGCCGCCGGGGTCTCGCCTCGACCGCATACTGGCGGCGATGAGCGACACCGATCTCGACGCATACTGCCGGACCCATCAGCCCCGTTTCGTCGACGAGCTCAGCGCCGCCTGTCGCATTCCCAGCATCTCCGCCGACCCGGCTCACCGCGACGACGTGCGCCGCAGCGCCGAGCACTTCGCCGCCGCGGCCCTGGCCGCCGGCTTCCAGCGTGCCGAGCTCATCGAGACCGCCGGCCATCCCGCCGTGTACGCCGAGCGGCTGGCGGACCGCCGCCTGCCGACGGCGCTGGTCTACGGCCACCACGATGTGCAGCCGGTCGACCCACTTGAGGAGTGGATCTCGCCGCCGTTCGAGCCCGAGGTTCGCGACGGCCTGCTCTACGCGCGAGGCGCGGTCGACGACAAGGGCCAGGTGTGGATGCACCTCAAGGCGGTGGAGGCCCATCTGCGAGTGCGCGGGGAGCTGCCGCTCAACCTCAAGCTGGTGGTGGAAGGCGAGGAGGAGATCGGCTCGGTCCACTTCGACGAGCTCGTCACCCGCGAGCGTGACCGCCTGTCGGCCGACGTCGCCGTCGTCTCCGACACGCCGATGTTCGCGCGCGGCGTGCCGACGCTCTGCACCGGGCTGCGCGGCCTCGCCCACGTGGAGGTCGAGGTCACCGGTCCGAGCGTCGACCTCCATTCCGGCCAGTTCGGCGGTGCCGTCGCCAATCCGGCCGAGGTGCTGGCGCGGATGCTCGCGTCGCTCAAGGATCCGGTCACCGGGCGGGTGCTGGTCGCCGGCTTCTATGACCGCGTTCGCGAGCCGACGGAGGCGGAGCGACGCCAGCTCGCGACGCTGCCGTTCGACGAGCAGCGCTTCCTCGAGGAGGCGGGTGGCGCTGCGGCAGTGGTCGGCGAGCAGGGCTGGACGACGCTGGAGCGCCTCTGGCTGCGACCCACGCTGGAGGTCAACGGCAGCTGGAGCGGGTACTCGGGAGCCGGCCACAAGACGATCGTCCCGGCTCGCGCCCGCGCCAAGCTCAGCTGCCGGCTGGTCCCCGACCAGGAGCCCGACGACATCGCCGAGCGGGTGGCGGCGGCGCTGCGCGCCCTCGCTCCCGCCGGGGTGCGGGTGACGGTGAGCGCCTCGCCGGGTGGCCGGCCGTGGGTGATGCCCGGCGACCACCCGGCGCTGAGAGCGGCGCGTGCCGCGATGCGCCACGGCTTCGGCACCGAGCCGGCGGCGATGCGGATGGGCGGCTCGATCCCTCCGGTGGCGACCTTCCAGGAGAGGCTGGGACTCCCCGCGGTGCTCATCGGGGTGGGGCTTCCCGACGATCAGATCCACGCCCCCAACGAGCACTTCGACCTGGACCAGTACGCCCGTGGCGTCCGGGTGGTCAGCCGCCTCTGGGACGAGCTGCCGGCCGCTCTTTCCGGCCCGGCCGCGTAGCGGCCCACCGGTCGGCATCGGTCGGCCTCCGCCGAGAAGACCCCACGAGCGTGGCCGAATGCCATAATCGCCTCGAACGCGTCGAGGGAACGCGGTCGGGGCGGGGAAGGAGAGAGGGGGATCTCATGGTTCGCAGCACGTCACGCTGGGTTGGAGAGCCGCTGGACGAGGACGTCCGCCGGCCGTCGGTCGGGGACCGGGCGACAGCTCACGCGTTAGCGTCACAGATGGCATCAACAGGTAGGCGGCACCGTCGCCGGCGACGCTCGCCGGGGCGGTGTCCGCCGCCTGTGCTTCGGCATAATTCGCGCTGTTGTGAGCTACATCGAAGAGGTGTCGGCCCTCGAGATCCTCGACTCCCGCGGTAATCCCACCCTGGAGGTCGAGGTGCGGCTTGCCGACGGCGTTGCCGGGCTCGCGCGAGTCCCGAGCGGCGCCAGCACCGGACAGCACGAGGCGATCGAACTGCGTGACGGTGATCCCCGCCGCTACGGCGGCAAGGGGGTGCGAACCGCGGTCGCCAGTGTCGTCGAGACCATCGGGCCCGAGCTGATCGGGATGGAGGTGATCGATCAGGTCGCGATCGACGCCAAGCTGTGCGAGCTCGACGGCACCGAGAACAAGAGCCACCTCGGCGCCAACGCCGTGCTCGGTGTCAGCCTCGCGTGCGCCGACGCGGCGGCGCAGAGCGCAGACCTGCCGCTCTATCGCTACCTCGGCGGCGCCGGCGCCCAGGTGCTGCCGGTGCCGATGCTCAACGTTCTCAACGGTGGCGCCCATGCACAGACCAGCGTCGACTTCCAGGAGTTCATGTTCTTCCCGCTCGGACTTCCCACCTTCGCCGAGGGGTTGCGGGCCGGCGTCGAGTGCTTCCATGCGCTGCGCACGGTTCTCCGCGAGCGCGGCCTTGACACCGGACAGGGCGACGAGGGCGGCTTCGCCCCCAGCCTGCGCCATAACGAGGAGGCGGTGGAGGTGCTGCTCGCGGCGGTCGAGCGGGCCGGCTACCGTCCCGGTGAGGACGTCGCTCTGGCACTCGATCCCGCCAGCTCCGAGCTCTATCGGCAGGGGCGGTACGTGCTGAAGGGGGAGGGCCGCACCCTCGACGCCGCCGGCATGGTGGACACCTGGGTCCGGTGGTGCGACGCCTACCCGATCGTCTCCATCGAGGACGGCATGGCCGAGGACGACTGGGAAGGGTGGAAGCTCCTCACCGAGCGCCTCGGCAGCCACGTCCAGCTGGTCGGCGACGACATCTTCGTCACCAACACCGCGCGACTGCAGCAGGGCATCGACCGGGCGGTGGCCAATGCCATCCTCATCAAGGTCAACCAGATCGGCACCCTGAGCGAGACGCTGGAGGCGATCCGGCTGGCGACCAACCACCGGTATGCGACGGTGATCAGCCATCGCAGCGGCGAGACCGAGGACACCATGATCGCCGACCTCGCCGTTGCGGTGAACGCCGGTCAGATCAAGGCGGGCGCGCCCTCGCGCTCGGAGCGTGTCGCCAAGTACAACCGGCTGCTACGCATCGAACGCGAGTTGGGCAGCTCGGGCCGCTACGCCGGCCGGGCGGCGCTTCGCCGCCTCACCAGCCGGGGACCAGAGCCGGCTCCCGCGACAGCCTGAGCGGGATCCCGTACCATCGGCCCCATGGCCGTGTTGCGCCTCGCCAACGGATACGACATCACCGTCAAGCTGAGCGTCGAGGACACCATCTCGGCGCTGCAGATCACCTCAGGCGGTCCCGATTTCATCGAGCTTCCCGGCGAGGGTGGACCCATCCACATCCGGCCCGGCGGGGTGATCGCCGTGCTCGAGGACACCGACCACAAGGCCACCGGCTTCCGCGTCCTCCGCGACAGCTGAGCGCCGCGCCGGTACCGCGAGGGCGCAGCAGGCGGCGGCGCCCACCAAAACCCAGCCGGCCACCCAGAAGGGCACCCAGGCGCGCAGGCCGTACAGCGAGCCGAGGACGGCGGCGCCGACGGTGCTGCCGGCGAACGCGGTCACCCCGGCGGTCCCCATGGCGCGACCCCGCGCGGATTCCGGAGCCGCGTCGCCGACGGTCGCGTAGAGCGTCGGCTCGGTCATCACCGTCGCCACCGCCTCGACCACGCCCAGGGCGAGGATCAGGGTCAGCGAGTACAGGGCCGGGTAGATGAAGGCGCAGACGCCGGCGACGGCGAGGTCGACTCCCAGGATCAGGCGGCGATCCGCCCGGTCGGCGAGCCGGCCACCGGGGGTGCTGAGAAACAGCATGGGGATGCCGAAGACGCTGATGGAGATACCGATCAGCGCGGGACCGAATCCGCGCGACTGCATGTACTGCGGCCAGACGACGTCGTACATCGTCCAGAGCAGGTTGATCGACGCCAGACCCGCGTAGGCGGCGAGCATGGGACGCGTCCGCCACCAGCCGCGCGGCAGCGACGAGGTGCGTGCCCGCGCCGCCGCCGAGCGGGTCTCCGGCACCGACCACAGAGCCACAAGGCAGAGGAAGGCGCCGGCCCCACTGCAGGCGAAGATGAGATTCTCGTGCCAGACGGCGAGGACACCGCCCACCAGCGGTCCCATCACCAGTCCCAGGATGGTGGCGAGCTGCAGCTGTCCGAATCGCTCAGCCCGGCGCTCCGGCGGAGTGAGGTCGGTGAGCGCGGCGTTGAGTGCAGGCAGGTACGCGCCGCTGCACAACCCCTGGCCGGCGCGGAGCACGCCGAGCAGCCAGAGCGGTCCATGGTCGGCGAAGAGCGCGAAGGCGAGGACCACGAACACCAGCCGGCTGCCGATGAGAATCGGGCGACGGCCGATACGATCGGCGAGGTGTCCCGCGGGAAGCTGGGCCACCGCGTTGGCGATCATCGGCCCGGCGATGAACACCGCGATGACCACCGCACCTCCGCCGTGGTGGCGGACGTAGAGCGGCACCACCGGGAAGATCGCGGCCACGCCGGCGAACATGACGAACTGCCCGGCGAGCAGCCAGAACACCTGGCCGGGACGCGGCCGCCGCATCCGGCGCAGCACTGGGGTCAGGATCGCGGACGACACTCGGCACTCCTGGGGATGTCCCCGGAGCCCTCTCCGGGGGTGTTGACGGTGACTGAGCGCGCCGGCGAGGCGCGCGACTCCCGAGCGGCGGGGCGGGCCCGCCGGCCGGTCGGGTCACTGCTCGTCAGGCGAGCAGCAGTAGCACCGTGGTCGGCCTCATGGCGACGGTAGCGTACTCGGTTCGCGCCGCCCCGACCACCACCATCTCCGCGCGTGAGGGCGCCGCGCGGCCGGCGGTGGGCATAATCGGTGCATGGCCCAGCCCTCGGGCGCCCGGCACTCCCGGCTCGCCGTGCTCGACGCGGGGGCCAGCGACCAGCGCATCACCGATCGCATCGGCAACACCCCGCTGCTGCGCATCCATCTCTTCGATGCCGAGCGCCCCGGCCTCGAGATCTACGCGAAAGCGGAGTTCATGAACCCGGGCGGTTCGGTCAAGGATCGTCCCGCCCTGCGGATGATCGAGGAAGCGGAACGCAGCGGCGAGCTCACCCCCGACAAGGTGATCCTCGACAGCACCAGCGGCAACACCGGGATCGCCTACGCGATGATCGGCGCCGCCAAGGGCTACCGCGTCCGGTTGGTGATGCCCACCAACGTCAGCGAGGAGCGCAAGCAGCTGGTCCAGGCCTATGGGGCCGAGATCATCTACAGCGACGCGCTCGAGGGCAGCGACGGGGCCATCCTCGAGGCCCGGCGCCTGCGTGACGAGGACCGCGACCTCTACTACATGCCCGACCAGTACAACAACCCCAACAACTGGCGGGCCCACTACGACGGAACCGGGCTCGAGATCTGGGAACAGACCGGGGGCCGCATCACCCACTTCATCGCCGGGCTGGGCACCAGCGGCACCTTTGTCGGCACCACCCGCCGCCTCAAGGAGCTCAATCCCGCGGTGCGGTGCATCAGCGTCGAGCCCGACAGTCCCTGGCACGGACTCGAGGGGCTCAAGCACATGGACTCGTCGATCGTCCCCGGCATCTACGACGCCAGCCTGGCCGACGAGCACATCGGCGTCGCCACCGAGGAGGCGTATGCGGTCGCCCGTGAGCTGGCCCGCACCGAGGGCATTCTCACCGGACACTCCAGCGGGGCCGCGCTCTGGGCGGCGCGGGAGGTCGCCACAAGGCTGCGATCCGGGGTGATCGTCATCGTCTGCGCCGACGGCGGCGACCGGTACCTCAGCTCGGGGCTCTACCGGCGTCGCGGGCGCTGATCCCGGTGGTGGTGCTCAGCGGTGGCGCCGCGACGACGCTGCGCCGGCTCGCCGCCACCGCCTATCCCGACGAGGGGTGCGGCGTGCTGGTCGGCACGGTGGAGGACGGGAGCGTGTCGGTGGTTGAGGTCACATCTGGCCGCAACCTGGTGGGCGATCGCTCCCGTGACCGCTACGAGCTCGATCCCGCCGCCATCGTGCTCGCCGAGCGCCGCGCTCGCGGCGCCGGTCTCGATGTCGTCGGTTTCTGGCACAGCCATCCCGATCATCCGGCGCGGCCGTCGCCGCTCGACAGCGAACGTGCCTGGCCCGACTACGCCTACCTGATCGTCGCGGTCGCTGCCGGCGTCGCCGTCGACCTGCGCGCCTACAGCCTGCCCGACTCCGGTGGCGAGCTGACCGAGCGCGGCCTGCGCATCGACGCCGCCGCACCCGCCGCGTAGTTCCGCCTCACCGCCGTGGCCCGCTCCGCTGCCGCCCCCGTCCGCCGCCGCCGGCGCGGTACCGGCGACGGCGCCCTGGGCCCACCCAGCGGCATCGTCGCCATCGTCGGCCGCCCCAACGTGGGCAAGTCGACCCTCTTCAACCGCATCAGCGGTCAGCGTCGCGCCATCGTGGACGAGATGGCGGGGCTGACGCGCGACCGCCTCTACGGCATCGCCGAGTGGCGGGGTCGGCGGTTCACGGTGGTCGACACCGCCGGCCTCGACCCCCGCGGGTCGACGCGCGACGACGCTGAGCACGTGGCGCTGGTGCGCGGCACCCAGCAGCAGGCGCGGCTGGCCATCGCCGAAGCGGATGTCATCTGCCTGATGGTCGATGTGCGGTCGGGGATCACCGCGCTCGACGAGGAGGTCGCCGGCATCCTGCGGGCCGGCGGCAAGCCCATCGTGCTCGCCGGCAACAAGGCGGATTCGCCGGTCGACCCCTATTTCGCCCACGAGCTGTACCGGCTCGGCCTGGGTGAACCGGTGCTGGTCAGCGCACTGACCGGGATCGACACCGGCGACCTGCTCGATCGCATCGTCGACGAGCTGCCGCCGCCGGACCCGGAGGCCGAGGTGCCCGCCTCGGCGCTCCGTCTGGCGATCGTGGGCCGTCCCAACGTCGGCAAGTCGTCGCTGCTCAACGCGCTGGCGGGGGAGGAGCGGGCGCTGGTGTCGCCGCTCCCCGGCACCACCCGCGATGCCGTCGACACCTGGCTCGATCGTCCCGAGGGAGCGGTGCAGCTGGTCGACACGGCCGGCATCCGGCGGCGTGGCGTGATCGACACCGACGTCGAGCACTACAGCCTGCTCCGGGCGCTGAGGGCGATGGAGCGGAGCGATGTGGCGGTGCTCGTCGTCGACGCCTCGACCGGGATCGTCGCCCAGGACCGGCACGTCGCCGGATACGCCGCCGATGCCGGCAAGGGTCTGGTGGTGGTGGTCAACAAATGGGACCTGCTCGACTTCGAGACCCGGGCCGCCCCGGCCACCCTCAAGACGGTGGCCGCCGCCTTCGCCTTCGTGCCCGGGGTGCCGGTGATCGCCGGCAGCGCCCTCGACGGTCGCAACGTCAGCAAGGTGATCGCCGCCGCCCGCGGTGTCGCCGAGGCTCGCAGCACCCGCGTCCCCACGCCGGTGCTCAACGACCTGCTGCGCCGTGCCCTCGAGGACCGTCCACCCCGCCTCCACAAGGGGCGCCGGCTCAAGCTGTTCTACGCGGCCCAGGCGCAGGCGGCGAGCCCCACGGTGGTGCTCTTCGTCAACGACCCCGAGCTGCTGCACTTCTCCTACCGGCGCTACCTCGAGCACCGCATTCGCGCCGTCTTCGCCTTCAACGGCGTTCCCCTGCAGCTGGTGGCGCGCCGGCGCAGTGCCCAGCAGGCGGCCGCGTCGTGACCGCGATCGCGGTGGTGGGGGCGGGGTCGTGGGGCACGGCCCTGGCCCAGACCCTGGCGGTCGCGGGGCGCGAGGTGCGGCTGTGGGGGCGGGACCCGGCGGTGGTGCGGCAGATCGCCGACTGGCGGCGCAATCCCGCCTACATGCCGGGGCTCCAGCTGCATCCCGACATCGCCGCCACCGACGAGCTCTCCCAGGCGCTGCGCGGCGCCCGGGTGGTGATCCTCGCGGTGCCGACCCACGGGCTGCGGGTCACGGCGCAGCGCTGCATCGCGAGTCTCGAGGCGGAGAGCGTGGTGGTCAGCGCCGCCAAGGGCTTCGAGGCCGGCACCGGCGCGACCATGAGCCGGGTGCTCGCCGAGGTGCTCGGCACCGGGTCGGAGGCGCGCGTCGCGGCGCTCAGCGGACCGAACATCGCGCCCGAGATCGCGCGCGGCCTTCCCGCCGCGACCGTGGTGGCCAGCGGCGATCCGGCGACCGCGGCGGTGGTCCGCGACTGCTGCACCGGCTCGCAACTGCGCGTCTACAGCAACGACGACCTGACCGGAGTCGAGTACGGCGGCGCGCTGAAGAACGTCGTCGCCATCGCCGCCGGCATCGGCGACGGCGCCGGCGCCGGCGACAACGGCAAGGCGGCGGTGATCACCCGCGGCCTCGCCGAGATGGCCCGGCTCGGCGTCCGCGCCGGTGCCCGACCGCTGACCTTCGCGGGACTGACCGGGCTCGGCGACTGCGTGGTCACCTGCATGAGCCCCCACTCGCGCAACCGCCGCCTGGGCGAGGCGATCGGCCACGGCAAGACGCTGGTCGAGGCGACCGCGGGAATGTTCATGGTCGCCGAGGGAGTCAACGCCGCCGCCGCGGCGCGCTCGCTGGCGGCGCAGTATGGGGTCGAGATGCCGATCGTCAACGAGGTCTGCGCCGTCCTCTTCGACGGCAAGCCGGTGGCCCAGGCGGTGGCCGACCTGATGCGGCGTGGAGCGCGCGACGAGCTCGACGAGTTCGGACTCACGCCGTTCGGCGGCGCGCTGGCGCCCTGAGATGAGCATCTGGAAGGGCTGCTAGAGTGGGGGCGCGGAGCTCCGTCGGGGAGTAGCTCAGGTGGTTAGAGTACTGGTCTGGGGGACCAGGGGTCCGCGGTTCGAGTCCGCGCTCCCCGACGCTTCACGCCGCGGCTGATCGCCGTAGAATCGCGGACGACCATGTCTGTCCATGCCCCCTGCGACAACTGCGGCCGCTCCACGCCGATCTACCGGCTCGCCGGAGTCATCCTCGACGGCCACATCGCGCGGATCTGCCCGATCTGCCAGTCAACCGAGAAGGAGCGGGTCGAGACGCCCTACGCGCCGCGCGTCGACCAGGGAGCGATTCAGCCGAGCACCTCCCGCGAAGTCTGGTAGCGCGTGAACTTCGCCAAGCGGTGCGCCGAGGCTGCTGCCCGGACCAACTCACTGCTCTGTGTCGGTCTCGACCCCGACCCTCGCGACCACCCGTCGGCCGCGGCCGCCGAGCGCTTCTGCCTCGACGTGCTCACCGCAACCCTGCCGCTGGCCTGCGCGGTGAAAGCCAACGCCGCGTACTTCGAGCAGTTCGGTGCCACCGGGCTCATCGTTCTCGAGCGCATCCGCAACTACGTGCCCTCTGATCGGCTGCTCATCCTCGACGCCAAGCGCGGCGACATCGGCACTAGCGCGCAGGCCTACGCGCGGGCTGCCTTCGACGTCATCGGCGCCGACGCGGTGACCGTCAATCCGCTGATGGGACACGATGCGGTGGCCCCGTTCCTCGCCCGCGACGGCCGCGGCGCCTTCCTGCTCACCCGCACCAGCAATCCGGGCGCCGCCGACCTGCTCGACCAGCCGCTGGCATCGGGCGAGGCCCTCTACCTCCGCATCGCCGACCTCGGGATTCGCTGGGACCCGGGCGGTGCGGTCGGGTTCGTCGTCGGGGCGACCGCCGTCGATGCCATCGCCGCCATCCGTTCGCGCACTCCTGATACCCCGCTGTTGATCCCCGGCGTCGGCGCCCAGGGCGGTTCTCTGGAGGGGGCGGTCGCCGCCGGCCTCGACCAGGAGGGCGCCGGGCTGCTGATCAACGTCGGCCGGGGAATCGCCAACGCTCCCGAGGGCTATGCCGGAGCCGCGGCCGCGCTGCGCGATCGCATCGAGACGGCGCGCATGGCGGTCCGCGCCGGCTGGCGCGGCTAGCCGCCCGACGGCCGGCGCCGTGCCCACCTCGACCATCGAGCTGAGCGGACACATCATCGACAGCATGATGCTGCCGCGCATCTTCGACGTGATCATGGACATCGGCGGCTCGTTTCACGTCGAGGAGTTCCGGGTCGGTCAGAGCAAGGACGAGCCCTCGTACACCCGCATCGCGCTGAGCCACGACGACGAGGGCCGTCTGGCCGAGATCGTCGCCGCCTGCCAGCAGCAGGGCGCGGTGCTGGTGGCGTCGGCGGCGGCGACGACCGAGCCCGCCCCCGCCGACGGGATCTTCCCCGATGCCTTCTACAGCACCAGCAACCAGCCCACCAGCGTGCTGCTCGGCGACCGCTGGGTCGAGGTCGAGGACATCGAGATGGACTGCGCCATCATCGTCGGCGACTCGCGGGCACGCTGTGTCGCGGTCACCGAGGTGCGTGCCGGCGAGGCGGTGGTGGTGGGACACCAGGGCATCAAGATCGCCCCGGTGGAGCGGGCCCGCAGCATGGACGTCTTCGGTTTCATGACCAGCACCGTCAGCGCCGAGAAGCCCAAGCACCTGGTCATCCGCGAGCTCGCCGACGCGATGCGCCAGATCCACCGGCGAGGCGGCCGCATCTGCATGGTCGCAGGGCCGGCGATCATCCACACCGGCGCCGGCGTCCACCTCTCGCGGCTGATCGCCGGAGGGCACATCGACGTCCTCCTGGCCGGCAACGCCCTGGCGGCCCACGACGTCGAGGCCCAGTTCTTCGGCACCTCGCTGGGGATCAACCTCGAGAGCGGCCTTCCGATCGACGCCGGTCACGCCCATCACATCCGCGCCATCAACCGGATCCGGGCCGCCGGAGGCCTGCGGCGGGCGGTGCAATCGGGGCAGCTGCGCGCCGGGGTGATGTACGAGTGCGTGCGCCACGACGTCGAGGTAGTGCTGGCGGGCTCGGTGCGTGACGACGGCCCCATCCCCGAGGTGATCACCGACATGATCGAGGCGCAGCGGCAGATGCGCCGGGCGCTCCACGGGGTGGAGCTGTGCATCATGTGCGCCACCATGCTCCATGCCATCGCCACCGGCAACCTGCTTCCCGCCGTGGTGAAGACCGTCTGCGTCGACATCAACCCGGCGGTGGTGACCAAGCTGGCCGATCGTGGTTCCTCCCAGACCCTGGGCCTGGTCACCGACGTCGAGTCCTTCCTGCGTGAGCTGGCAGAGTGCCTGGCATGAGCGGCACGCCGGTCAGCCTGATCGTCGACGACAGCTTTCTGCTCCATGACTTCCCCGGCCACCCCGAGTCGGCGCAGCGGCTGCGGGCGATCACCGACAGGGTGCTGGCCGACCCCGTGCTGCGCTCGCTTCCATCGGCTCCGGCGGCCGATGTCGACCTCGACCTGCTGCATGCGGTGCACACCGATGGGCACCTGCGCAGCGTGGAGCGTGCCGCCCAGAGCGGCGGCGGCTGGATCGACGCCGACACCTACTGCACGCCCCGGTCGTACGACGTCGCCATTCGTGCCGCCGGCGCGGCGGTGGCCGCGGTGGACACGGTGTGCGGGGGTGGGAGTCGAACCGCGTTCGGCCTGGTCCGCCCACCCGGCCACCACGCCACTCGCGCTCAGGCGATGGGCTTCTGCCTGTTCAACAACGCCGCGGTGGCGGCTCGGGCGGCGCAGCGCCTGCATGGGCTCGAGAGGGTCGCCATCGTCGACATCGACGTGCATCACGGCAACGGCACCCAGGACGTCTTCTACGACGACCCCTCTGTGCTCTACTGCTCGCTGCACCAGTGGCCGCTGTATCCGGGAACGGGGCGCGCCGCCGAGACGGGGGAGGGGAGAGGGGCCGGCGCCACCGTCAACGTTCCGGTGTCTCCGTACACCGATGGGGACCAGTGGCTGGCAGCCTTCGACGAGGTCGTGGTCGCGGCGGTGCACACTCACCGTCCGGAGCTGGTTGTGGTCAGCGCCGGTTACGACGCCCACCAGGCCGACCCGCTGGCGCAGCTGTGCCTGACCGAGGACACCTACCGCGCGGTGGCGACGCGCCTCGAGGCCGTCGCCGGCGAGCACGCCGCCGGCCGCAGCGTCTGGCTGCTCGAGGGGGGCTACGACCTCGGGGCGCTGGCGGGGTCGGTGGGGGCCTCGCTCCACGTCCTCGCCGGGCGATGAGGGTCGCCGCCGGCGCGGTCGCCGTCGCCGCCCTGCTGGCGACCGGGTGCGGTGGCTCCAGCCCACCCGCCGGGGTTGCCACCAATCCGCCGCCGGCGAGCGGCGCCACCCACAGTGGCGGCTCGGCGAGCTCGAGCAGCAGCGCGAGGACCGAGGCGGCCAGCGGCATCCGCACGGTTCTGGCGCCGCTTGGCATCAACATCCGCGCGCAGCCGGCCACCACCGCGGCCGTCGCCGCCAGCGCCGCCCAGGGCACCGTGCTGACCGTGGAAGGGGTGAGCCACACCGGTGGCGGCTGGTACAAGGTCAAGGGGGAGACGACAGAGGGTTGGATCCTCTCGGACCCGACGCTGACCAGCCCGCGGCACCTCACCCTCTACCAGTCCCAGGGGCGCGGCCTGAGCGCCCTCTATCCGGAGGGATGGACCTTCAACGACACCGCCGGGTCTCCGTCGGTCGCCTTCACGCCCGCGTCCGGGTCGCAGAGCATCGTGGTCACCCAGGGTGCCAACCTCGACGCCATCGGCCCACCCGGACGAGCCGGGTATTCGCTGGTGGAGTCGCGAAGCGTGGAGGTCTTCGGGGTCACCGGCGTGCTGCGACGCTACAACCGCACCGGCGCGGTCCCGGCAGCGAGCCCCGGCGCACCGGCGCAGCTGTCGCACCTGATCCAGATCCGGCTGGTGATCGACCCGGGGCGGGCGCTTCGGCTGGAGCTGAACTACGACGCCGACACCGACGCGGCCGTGTTCTCCGACTTCTACAATTCGGTGATCTTCCCGCCGCCGCAGACGCCGGCTCCGCCGGGCGCGACGCCGGCGCCGACGCCGGGATGATCCACCGCGACCTGGCCGTCGACACCTCGCGCGCCCAGGTCGTCGACGTCACCGACGCGGTGGAGAGGTTCGTCGCCGAGGCCGGCGTTGCCGACGGAGTGCTCAACGTCTTCGCACCGCACGCCACCGCCGGGGTGGCATTGATGGAGACGGGAAGCGGCTCGGAGGAGGACATCGTGGCGGCGCTGGAGCGCCTGCTCCCCCGCGACGACCGGTACCGCCACCGCCACGGCTCGACCGGGCATGGCGCCGACCACCTGCTGCCGGTGTTCATCTCGCCGTCGGCCAGCATCCCCGTCCGGGCCGGCCGCCTGGGACTGGGCACCTGGCAGCGCGTTGTCCTCGTCGACCTCAATCGCGATAACCCCCGGCGCAGCCTGCGGCTCTCGCTGCTCCCCGGGTGAGTGCTACAGGCGTTTGCTCCGTTCGACTCTTATGTATATCATGGTGCTTATGAAGTGTATGACGCACTATGTGGCGTATACGATCGATGGGATTGACAGAATAATTGTTACTCGAAGAGAATGAAAAGTAACCTCTAGCCGTTAGGAGTGGGTAGCGGAGTTTCCAGGCGGGTGGGACCAAGCAGAAGGGAGTGACACGATGACAGTCAGGAATTCACGCTGGGTAGGAGAGCCGGGCCGGGAGGAACTGCGGCCGGCACCCCTCGGGACGCGCCTGGCGATCGCCTTCGTGGCCCTGGTCACGGCCACCCTCGTTCTCACGGTGCGCAGCCACGCCGTTCTGGCCGACGATGGCAAGTCCGACGCCAACTCGGCAGCGGTTCGCAGCCACGATTCCAGCAGCGGCGAAGGGGATGGCGGAGGCTCTGGCGGCGACAGCGGCGACGGCGATCACGCTGCCCAGGGCGACAGCAAGGCGGCGGCCAACTCGGCCAACAGCGCGTCCAAGTCCGCCGGCAGCGCCAACGGCAGCCCGAGCGGCGCAACCCAGGGCGCGTCCAACTCGGCCAACAGCGCGTCCAAGTCCGCCGGCAGCGCCAACGGTAGCCCGAGCGGCGCAACCCAGGGCGCGTCCACCTCGGCCAACAGCGCCACCCAGTCGTCGGGCAGCGCCAACGGCAGCACGAGCGGCGGCACGTCGGGCGCCACGAACTCGGCCAACAGCGCAGCCCAGTCGTCGGGCAGCGCCAACGGCAGCCCGAGCGGCGGCACCTCGCCGACCACCGGCGGCACGACGCCGGCAACGGCCACCACGCCGACGACCGGCGGCACCCAGGCGCTGACCACCACGCCGACCACCGGGTCGGGCGCGGCGGCGGCCAGCAAGTCGGCGGCAGCCTCGGCGGTGAAGACCCCGAGCACGGGAAGCGGCCTGGCGCACAACGCCGTCACCGGCGGCATCCTCATGCTGATGGGCGCTCTCGTCGCGGCGGGAGCACGCCTGCGGCGCCGCGCGTGACGCAGTCGTAGAACCGGGCTTCTCGGAGCCCGCCTCCGGAACGGCCTGTGCCAGAGATGGCGCAGGCCGTTTCTTTTCAGGGCGCCTGGCTGCGCAGCCGCTCCATGGCCACCACCAGCAGCACCTCCGCGGCGTCACGCCAGCCGCGCAGCTGGGACCACATCGCCACCATCGCCCGCGAGGCGAGATGGGTCGCCTCGTAGACGGGAAAGCGCTGCAGGGTGGCGTGGGGACGAAGCTCGCGGTAGCGCTCGAGAAAGGCCCGGCGGGCGTCGTCCGCGGCGGCGGTGTCCTCCCAGCCGGCCGGCATCGACGGCACCGCGTGGGCGCAGAACTTACCCAGGTCCCAACTGGTCTCGGCAGCGCCGGCATCCTCGAAGTCGACGAGGTAGAAGGCGCCGTCGTGCTCGACGAACTGGTCGTACTTGCAGTCGCCGTGGGTCGGCACCCACTCCTCCTCGGGAGTCCGTCCCAGCTGGCTGCGGATGTGCGAGAGCAGCTGGCGGAGCAGCGGATGCGCGCTCGGATGGGTGAGGGCGAACTGATCGAGCACCGAGTCCAGGCGCACCAGCTCGGCCTCGAGGAGCAGTTCCGACGGGGCGTCGAGGTCGCTGTCGTGGATGACGGCGAGGGCGTCGGCGGCGGCCAGCGCCGCGGCGGCGAACTCCGGCGCGGTGCGGTCGCCCGACACGGTGTCGCCGCTCACCGCCTCCTCCAGCCGGAGACGGAGGTCGGGGTGATAGCCCAGCGGGCGCGGTACCCGCAGCGCGCCGTCAGAGCGCTGGGAGAGCTCCCACAGGCCGCGCATCACCCGGTCCATCTCGGCGCCGGCGTCGCCTCTGCGGACGCTGCCGAACAGGTCGACCTGCTGCGACCCGCCGACCTCGACCCGGTACCGCAGGGTGGCGCTCATCTCCGGCAGGTAGCGGACCGGTTCGATGGCGACGCCGCCGATGCGCGCGCCCTCGACCGGCAGCTGCGAGCGTTGGCGGCGGAGCAGCCGCCGCATGGCGACGACGTCGATGGCCGCGGGCAGCGTGGTCAGCGTGGGATCGACGGGAAAGCACCAGAGGGCGTACTGGGTCTGGTCGAAGAGGATCGGGTAGCCGAGGTCCCCCAGCGGATCGAAGCGCGCCTCGCCGTAGGTGGCCACCAGCCGCTGCCGGAAGTCCCGCCAGTCGCCGGGATCGAAGCACGCCCGGCCGGCCAGGTGGAGGACCCGCTGCTCGGTTGACCCCTCGACGGCGCCGCCGTTCCCGGCGGCATGTCGCTGCAGCCGTACCCGGTAGACGACCCAGTAGAAGCGAGGCGGCTCCAGGCGGACGAAGCTGCGCCGGATGCTGGCCAGCTCCCAGTCGCTTCCGGCCACGATCCGTTGCTCGACCAGGGCCGTGACCGCTTCGATGCCGGTCGCCTGCTCGACGATCCCGAGGGTGGTCACCGAGCGGCCATTCTGGGCCAGGGGAGGGGCTGAGACGAGGACGTTGCCGAATTCCCATCTCTTCCAACTAGCTCCTGAGAATGCATATTCTCACGAACTAATGCTAGGATTCCGGCATGCCCGCCCGTTCGACCTCTCGCCGCCCGACCGCTCCCCGGCGTTCCCGGGTGCCGGCCTGGAGCACCCACGTCCCGGGACCGAACGACCCGCTGCCGCAGCAGGTGCAGCAGTTCCTCGACTGGCTGCGCATCCAGCGCAACCGGCCGCCGAGCACGGTGCGGGCGTACCGCCAGGATCTGGCCAAGTTCGTCGCCTTCATCGACGCCTCGTCGGCGGGACCGCTGACGGTGGCGGCCATCGATCGCGAGAGCCTGCGCCGCTACCAGGTCGAGCTGGCCGAGGTGCTGCCCCACCCGCGCACCCGGGCCCGCGCCCTGGTGGCCCTGCGCCGCTTCCTCGCCTACGCCTACGACGAGGGCTGGACCGCGTCCGAGCTGAGTCGCCAGGTGGTGGTGCCGCGGTATGTGGTCGGCGACCCGCACCCGGTGCCGACCGAGTTGGTTCCGCGACTGCTGCGTGCCCTGCCCCGCGAGGGCCTGCGCGACCTCCGCGACCGGGCCCTGGTGTCCTTCCTCCTGGCCACCGGCTGCCGCATCGCCGAGGCGTGCGCCCTCGACCGCACCGATGTTCGTGCCGAGGGGTTCCGGGTGTTGGGCAAGGGCGGCAAGCACCGCACCGTCTACTGCACCGAGGAGGCGCTGGGCGCGGTCGACGATTACCTGCGGGCGCGCGGGCCCGACCAGAGCCCGGCGCTGTTCATCAGCGTCGCCCACGCCGACGTGCCCCGCGGCCGGGTCCTCCCCCACAACCGGCTGACCACCGACGGCGCCCGCCGCGCCCTGGCGGCGCTGCGCCGGCGCTTCGCCTCCGACCCCGAGCTCTTCCGCCTGGTCGCCGACCTGCGCAGCCCCCATGTGGCCCGGCACACCGCCGCGACCACCCTGCTGGAAGCCACCGATGGCGATGTCCGTCTGGTCCAGGAGGTGCTCGGTCACGCCACCCTGGAGACCCTGCGCGTCTATACCGAGATCACCGACCGCCGCAAGCGGATCGCCTACCAGCGGCTGGGCGCCTACCTCCGCGAGGTCGCCAAGGGCGAGGCGCCTTAGTCGTTCGCCGGGGCAGTGCGCCAGACGTTGCCGAGCACGCGGACGGGGCCGGCGAAGCCCTCCCGCCAGCACTCGAGGACCTCGCGGCCGATGTCCGGCCGGGTGTCGAGCCCGGGGAGGCTGTCGACGGGGTGCCAGGCGGCGTCGACCAGGCGGGCGTCACCGCCGACGGCCAGGCTCCCGCCTGCGCCCCGGGCCGCGAAGACCAGCTCCAGCAGGTGGCGGCCCTGGGGCTCGATCGCCTCGCAGACGATGACCAGGCGCCCGACCTCGGCCTGGTAGCCGGTCTCCTCCTGCACTTCGCGGCGCACCGCCTCGGCCAGGGTCTCCCCCACCTCGACCCCGCCGCCCGGCAGCAGCCAGTAGTTGCGCCCCGCCTTGTGGTGCTCGACCAGCAGGATCCGGTCCTCCTCCCACAGGCAGGCGGAGACCCGGACACGGATGCTGGTGACCGGCGCCACCCCGGCATTATCGGCTCCGCTGCCGGGCGGCTTGACTCCGAACGCCTGTTCGTGTAGCGTCGGTGCTCGAACAGACGTTTGGAAGTGAAGCGATGATCGCCGACCTCTACCTCCCCTACCGCATCCCCCGCCCCCGTCCGTGGCGTCGCCGTCGGCGCCGCCTGCTTGCCGCCCTCGTGGTCGTCGCCGCCCTGCTGGTCCTCCTCGCCAACGCGGTCTACGGCGGCGACGGCCACGGGTTCGAGCAGGTCCAGGTGCGCCCCGGCGACACTCTCTGGACGATCGCCGCGGTCCACTATGGCGGCGGCGGCGACCTGCGCGCCCGGGTCGATGACATCGTCACCGCCAACCACCTCGGCGCAGGTGGGCTGACCCCGGGAGAGTCGCTGGTCCTGCCGCCGCCCTGATCGGGGACGCTCGTCGGCCGGGTTACCCGGCCGGGACCAGCGGCTCGCGCGGCCGCGTCCCGGGTTCCTCGACGGTCGGACCTCGGTCGAGCAGCCGCACCCAGTTCGGCACTCCCGGCGGCACCGGCTGGGGCGCGTCGCGCCGCCCGCCACCGCCGTCGTCACTGTCGGTGCTGTCGTCACCGCTGGGATCGAGCAACCGCCAGAGCAGCACCATGAAGGCGGCGAAGAGCGCCAGCTTGCTGAGGAGCGCCATGCAGGCCCCGGCGATCTGCTGATCGGTGGCGTGGCTCATGCCGGCCAGCACCGGCGCCGCCAGGTAACCGGCGTAGAAGGGGTGGTGGGCGAGCGCGAAGATCAGGCCGGCGAAGGTCTGGGGCACGGTGGCCAGGAGGATGTAGCCGAGCTTGCCCAGCCGCCCCATGCTCCAGCGGCCGCGCCCGAAGGGCTCGACGATCGGCCACCAGAAGACGAGCGACACCAGCAGCAGGGTGACCTGCTGCAGCGAGTAGAGCTCGACGTGGCGCAGGCAGGCGTCATAGAGGACGGGGGCGTGCCAGCCGAAGAACACGGCGTTGACCAGCACGATGGCAACCGCGGGATGGCCGGCCGCGCCAGCGAGCCGGACGAGCGCCCGCGGCAGCCGGGGCGGGAGGCTGCCCGCCAGCGCCAGCAGGAGCAGCGGCGGCACGAAACCCATCACCAGGGTCACCTGGATCAGGTGGGCGGTCAGCAGGTAGTGGGCCGCCACCGTCGCCAGCGGTGACACGAAGGCGACCGCGAGCAGGACCAGGGCGCCGGCCGCCGAGGCGATGCGCCAGCCGGTGGCCGAGGCTCCGGCCCTGGCCGCGTTCCGCAGCGGCCACGCCGCCCCGGCCCCGGCCGCGGCGAGCGTGATCAGCAGCAGCGGGCTCAGCGTCGCGTTCGTGGGCGCGGGCAGGTCCACGGCGACAACCTACCAGGATGCCCGGCGGCTCACCAGCCCCCGCTCCCGCTCCCCGCCGGCAACTCGAATCGGTCAGGATACGCACCGGCATGGCCCGACCCGACGCCTCCAGCTACGCCTGCTCGGTGCGCACGTCACGGCCCGCCAGCGACGTCCTCGACGACCTCGGCCGGCTCGGAGTGGAGGGGATCGCGCCGGTCGAGCGCTCCGACACCTACCTGGTGCTCGCGCCCGACGCCCGGCAGCACTTCACCACCCGCCGGGCGGTGGCGCTCACCGCCGTCCTGGCGGTGGGCGTGCTGATCCTCGCCGCCTGGTCGCTGGTGCTGATCATCCTGCTGCCGCTGGCGGTGTTGCCGCTGGCGCCGTTCCTCTTCGAGGAGCGGCCCCTGCTCGGGGTGGGCGCCGTTCCCGACGTCGAGAGCGGCGTGCGGGTCACCGCCCATGGCCACGCCGACGAGCCCCTCCGCCGCGCCATCGACGGCTACCTGATGGCTCTGCCGCCGGCGGCGGTGCGCGAGCCTGAGCCGGTCAGCTCCGCCGCCGGTCCGGCCTGATGGCGCGACCGCTGAACGCCGGGGTGGCGGGGCCGATGACGGGGCAGATGGAAGGGCTGATGATGGTCACGCCCCTCACCCTCGGCGAGCTGATCATCCCCCGGGCCGAGGAGCTGTTCGGGCACCGCGCCGTGATCGCCCGAGTCGGGGACGGCGTGCACCGCACCACCTGGGCCGAGACGTGCGTGCGCGCCCGCCGTCTGGCGGCGGCGCTCGCCCGCCTGGGGGTGGGCCCCGGCGACCGGGTCGGCACCTTTGCCTGGAACACCCATCGACATCTCGAGGCCTACCTCGCGGTGCCGGCCATGGGTGCGGTGCTGCACACCCTGAACATCCGACTGTTCCCCGAACAGGTCGCCTACGTGGTCGATCACGCCGATGACAGCGTGGTCCTCTGCGACCGCAGCCTGCTGCCGCTGTGGCGGGCGGTGGAGCCCAGGCTGTCGCGACCCCGCCAGGTGGTGGTGCTGCCCGATCTCGCCGCCGACGACAGCGCCGCGGCGCAGTCCAGCGACCTCGACTACGAGGAGCTCGTCGCCGCCGCCGAACCACTGGCGGCCTGGCCGCAGGTCGACGAGAACGCGGCCGCCGCGATGTGTTACACGAGCGGCACCACCGGCAACCCCAAGGGCGTCGTCTACAGCCACCGCAGCACCGTGCTCCACAGTCTGGCGGTGGGCCTCGCCGATGCGCAGGGGCTCAGCTCGCGCGACACCGTCTGCGCCATCGTGCCGATGTTCCATGCCAATTCGTGGGGACTTCCGCACGCGTCGGCGCTGGTCGGTGCGTCGCTGGTGCTGCCCGGGCGCGATCTCTCTCCGGCGGCCATCTGCCAGCTGATCGAGAGCGAGCGCTGCACCCTCGCCGCGGGGGTGCCCACCATCTGGAGCGGGGTGCTCGATCACTGGCGACGCGCCAAGCCTGATCTGTCGTCGCTGCGCTTCGCGGTCTGCGGCGGTTCCGCGGTGACGGAATCGCTCTCCGCGGCCTTCGAGCGCGAGATCGGCGTCCCGATCCTGCACGCCTGGGGGATGACCGAGACCAGCCCGATCGGCAGCGTGTCGCACCTTCCCGTCGAACCGGGAGCAGAGGCGGACGAGGCGACCCGGCGCTCCTACGCGATGTCGCAGGGCAGGGCGGTGCCGGGCGTCGTGCTCCGCGTCGTCGACGAGAACGGCGCTCCGGTACCGCGCGACGGCGTCACCATGGGCGAGATCCGGGTGCGCGGGCCCTGGATCGCCCGCGAGTACTACCGCGACGGTGCCCCGCCGGACAAGTTCGCCGACGGCTGGCTGCGCACCGGCGACGTCGCCACCATCGATGCGCTGGGCTACATCCGCATCGTCGACCGCACCAAGGACCTGGTGAAGTCGGGAGGCGAGTGGATCTCCTCGGTGGAGCTCGAGGGACACCTGATGGCCCATCCCGATGTGCTCGAGGCGGCGGTCATCGCCGTGCCCGACCCCAAGTGGGACGAGCGTCCACTCGCCTGCGTGGTGCCGCGGCCGGAAGCGCGCGGCCGCCTGACCGCGGAGGCGCTGCTCGAGCATCTCCGGCCCCGGGTGGCGCGCTGGTGGCTTCCCGACGCGATCGTCTTCATCGACGAGGTGCCCAAGACCAGCGTCGGCAAGTTCGACAAGAAGGTTCTGCGGGCGCGCTACGCGCCCGGCGAGACGGCGGCTCCGCTCCCCGTCAGCGAAGCACGCGGATGACGGCCACCACCACGCCCTCGAGGTGGACGTCGCGGGCGTAGATCGGCTCCATGCTCGCGTTCTGGGGCTGCAGGCGGACCCGCCCCGGCTCGCGGTAGAGCCGCTTCACCGTCACCTCTGACTCACCGGTGATCTCGCTCTCCAGGCGAGCCACCACGATCGATCCATTGGGTGCCTCGCGCTGAGGGCGCACCACCACCAGGTCGCCGTCGAAGATGCCCGCCTCGATCATGCTGTCGCCGCGCACGTGCAGGGCGAAGGCGTCGTCGGCGCCGGCGATCTCGGGGCCGAGGTTGAGGTGATCTTCGATGTTCTGCTCGGCCAGCACCGGCGAGCCGGCGGCGACGCGACCGATCACCGGGATCGACATGGTGCGCGCGCCGGTGCGTTCGACACCCACCACCTCGACGGTTCGCGACTTGGTGGGGTCGCGCTTGATGTACCCCTTCTGCTCGAGGGCGTTGAGGTGATTCTGCACCGTCGACGACGAGCTCAGGCCGACCGCTTGACCGATCTCGCGAACCGTCGGCGGATAGGCGCGGGTGCGCGTCTGTTCGCGCAGGTACTCGAAAATCTCCCGCTGCCGCGGGTTCAGGGCTTCCGGCATGACAGGGTCCACCTCCGGCGTTGGACCGGGCCACTCTAACACGGCTCCGGCAGAAATGCAAACGTTTGTTCCCGCCACCGCCAGGGCCGGACGCGGCCTACAGCCGGAGGCCTCGAAGCCGCTCGCAGGCCTCCAGGACTCGGGCGTCGGGGGCGGTGACCGACACCCGGAAGTACCCCTCGCCGTTGGCTCCGAAGCCGACCCCCGGGGTCAGGTTCACCCCGACCTGGTCGAGCACCGCGGCGGCGAAGCCGATGCTGTCATAGCTGTCCGGAACCCGCCCCCACAGGTAGAAGGTCGCCCGCGGCAGGGGCACATCGATGCCGACGGCGGCGAGCGCGTCGCGGACGGCGACCAGCCGGCGGTGCAGCACCGCGTTGCGGGCGGCGAGCTGCTCCGCCGGCTCCTCCAGCGCCGCGATCGCGGCGCGCTGCACCACCTGGAAGATACCGCTGTCGATGTTGGTCTTCACCTGTCCCAGCAGTCGTACCAGCTCGGCGTTGCCGCAGACCATGCCCACCCGCCAGCCGGTCATGTCGTAGGTCTTGCTCAGAGAGTGGAACTCGATCCCGATCTCGCGCGCGCCGGCGACCTGGAGCAGGCTCGGGGCCCGATAGCCGTCGAAGGCGGTCTCGGTGTACGGGGCGTCGTGGGCGAGCACCACGTCATGCTCCCGGCACCACGCGACCGCCGCGGCGAAGAAGCTCTCCGGCGCCACCGCGGCGGTGGGGTTGTTGGGGTAGTTGAGCCAGAGCAGGCGGGCACGGCGCACCACCTCGTGGGGGATCGCGCTCAGATCGGGCAGGTATCCCGCCTGCGCTCGCAGCGGCAGGCGGTAGGGTTCGCCGTCGGCCATGATCGCGCCGGTCACGTACACGGGGTAGCCAGGGTCGGGCGCGAGCACGACGTCGCCAGGATCGATCAGGGCGATGGGCAGGTGGGCGATGCCGTCCTTGCTGCCCAGGGTGGGAAGCACCTCGCGGTCGGGGTCGAGCTCCACCCCGAAGCGCCGCCGGTACCAGCCCGCCATCGCGGCCCGCAGCTCGGGCAGGCCGTAGTACGAGGCGTAGCGATGATTGGCCGGGTCGCGCAGCGCCGCCTCGGCGGCCGCCACCACCGGCTCCGGGGTGGGGATGTCGGGATCCCCGATGTCGAGGGAGATGACGTCGACGCCGGCGGCGCGGCGAGCGGCGACCTGGCGGTCGATCTCGGCGAAGAGGTACGGCGGGATCCGCCCCATGCGCGCCGCGGCGCGCCCCTGACGGATCACCCGGGCCGGCTTCCGACGGGGAGCCGTTCCGCCGGCTGCAGCTGGAGGTGACCGGTGAACACCCGCTCCACCGGGCCGGTCATGTGCACCGACTCGCCCGGGCTCCAAGCGATGTGCAGGCTGCCGCCGCGCAGCCGCACCTCGACCGGGGTGTCGCAGAGCCCCAGCACCTGCCCCGCCACCGCCACCGCGCAGGCACCGGTGCCGCACGCATTGGTCTCGCCGACCCCGCGCTCGAAAGTCCGCTGGCGCATCCGGGTTCGAGACATCACCTGCACGATCTCGACGTTGGTCTGCCGGGGGAAGAGGTGATGTGATCCCAGTCGAGGACCGATGCGCTCCAGCGGGAATCGATCGATGTCGTCCACCACGATCACGCAGTGAGGATTACCCATGCTCAGGCAGTTGATGCGCAGCTGCTCGCCGTCGAGCTCGAGGGGGACATCGATGGCGCGGTCGCCCGCGAGGTCGACGGGGATCTCGCGGGGATGAAAGCGGGGCGGACCCATGTCGACGCTGACCAGGGTTCCACCCCGTTCGGTGACCACGCGGCCCGCGCCGGTCTCCCACACGACGCGCTCGCCGGCGATGCCGTGGTCGGCGACATACGCGGCGAGGCAGCGCACTCCGTTGCCGCACATCTCCGCCTCGCTGCCGTCGGCGTTGATCAGCCGCATCCGCAGGTCGGCGCTGCCGCTCTCCTGGATCAGGAGGATGCCGTCGGCGCCGATGCCGGTGGCCCGGCGGCAGACCCGCCGTGCCAGCGCCGGCCAGTCGACGGGCGCGGCATCACGGTCGTCGACGACGATGAAGTCGTTCCCCAGACCGTGCATCTTCTCGAAGAGCATCGATGACCTCGTCCACCAGGCTGTCGGCGGCGGCCTCGGAACGCTGGATCCACCGGATGCGCGGATCCCGGCGGAACCAGGTCCGCTGAGCCTTGGCGTAGCGGCGGGTGCGCTGCACCAGCGCCTCCACCGCACCGTCCTGACTCAGCCGCCCGTCCCGCAGGGCCAGCGCCTCGCGGTAGCCGATACCGGCAGCATCGAGCGCTTCGCGGGACACCCCACGACGCAGTGCGGAGTCTACTTCCTGGACGAGCGCGGCTGTTCGAATCATCCACTCGGCCCGGCTGCGGATGATCTCGTCGTGCAGCGCCGCGGGGAGATCGAGACCGATGAGCACCGCGGGGCGCTCTGGACCCCGCCGCCGCGCCGCGGCGAGCGGCGCACCGCGGGCATCGAGGATCTCGAGGGCGCGGAGTAGGCGTCGCGGATTGCGCACATCGATGTCGGCGGTGGGGTCACGCGCGCGAAGCTCCCCGACCAGCGCCTCATGACCACCGGGCCGCCGCAGCTGGGCGGCGCGGTCGGCGCGGTGCTCCGCGTCCGGTGGCACAGCGGCGAGGTCGAGACCGCCGATCAGCGCGCTGACATAGAGTCCGGTGCCGCCCACCAGCACCGGTTGCCGGCCGCGGCCGATGACAACGGCCAGAATCGACTCCGCCGCGTCCAGCCAGTCGGCGGCGGTGAACGGCTGGTCCGGCTCACGAAGATCGAGCAGGTGGCAGGGCACCCCCGCCAGCTCTGCTTCGGCCGGGGCGCAGGTGCCCACCCGCAGACCGCGGATCACCTGTCGCGAGTCGGCGTTGAGCAGCTCGCCTCCCAGTTGTCGCGCGACCGCCACTGCCAGCCTTGTCTTGCCGGTGGCGGTGGGGCCGACGATCGCCAGCAGGCGCACCGGCGCGGCTACCCCGGACGGCGGAAGGCGCGTCGCAAGGTGGCGTCGTCGAGGACGAGCACCGTCGGCCGTCCGTGGGGACAGGTGGTGCCGCCGGCGGTGGCCACCAGCCGGTCGAGCAGGCGCTGCTGCTCGGCGGGTGCCAGCGGGTCGCCGAAGCGCACCGCCCCATGGCACGCCACCAGGGCGGCAACGCGGTGCTGTCGGTCGAAGGCGGGCCGGTCGCCGGCTTCGAGCGTGTCGAGCAGATCGTGCACCAACTGGGCGACATCGCCACTCGCTGCCGCGGTGGGAACGGCGGTGCAGCGCAGCAGTCCCGGGCCGAACGGTTCGAGGCCGAACCCGCAGCACGCCACGAAGTCGCTGTGCGCCGCGAAGCGGTCGAGCTGTTCGGGATCGCACTCGATCAACGCGGGGAGCAGCAGGAGCTGCGAGCCGCCGCCGACCGCGGCGCGGCCCTCCGCCACCCCGGCGCGTCCCCAGGCTGCCAGCAGCTCCGCGTAGAGCACCTTCTCGTGGGCTGCGTGCGGGTCGACGAGAACGACGCCTCGCGGCGACTCCGCCACCAGCCAGCGCGTGGCCACCTGGCCCAGCGAACGCAGCGGGCTCAGCGACGCCAGCGTCTCGAGGCCGGCACGGTCGGGAACATCGACCGGCGTGGACGTCCCGCCCTCACCGGGAGCAGCGATGACCGCCCCGGGGCTCGCGCCCGCGGGCACCGCGTCGAGCCAGGGCAGCGAGGACGGCTCACCGGTGGTGAGCGTCACCGTCTGCTGGAGCGGATCACCGATCACCGCCGCGTACGGCCTCGACTCGGCGAGCGCCGCCCAGCAGGCGCGCTGGACAGCGGTGAACACCCGTCCCTCGTCGCGGAAGCGGACCTCGCGCTTGCTGGGATGGACGTTGACGTCAACCTCGGCAGGATCGATGGTGATGCTCACCAGGCCGTAGGGGTAGCGTCCACCCGGCAGCAGGCCGCGGTAGGCCTCGGCGACGGCGGCGATCAGGGCGCGGTGATGAATGCGGCGCCCGTTGACGGCCAGGACCAGCCCGGTGGAGGTGCCCCGGTGGCTGCGGGGCTGGCTGATGGCGCCTCCGACGGCGACCTCGCCGTCGCCGTCGAGCTCGATCAGCTCGGCGGCCGCGGCGCCGCCGAGCACGGCGCTCAGGGCATCGCGGCGCGTGCCGCCGGGAGCGCGCAGGGCCACCCGCCCGTCGACCCGGCAGGTGACCGCGGTCGCCGGATTGGTCAGCACCAGCTCGGCGACGGCGCGGACGAGCGCCGCGGTCTCGGCCCGAGGGCTGCGCAGGAAACGCAGCCGGGCGGGGGTGTTGAAGAAGAGGTCGCGCACCTCGACGGTGGTCCCCGGAGCGGCCGCGACAGCTCCCTCCTCGAGCACCGTCGCCGCCCGCACCCGGAGCCGCGCGCCGGTGGCATCGTGGAGGCGCGAGACGATCTGCACCTCGGCGACCGCGGCGATGCTGGCCAGCGCCTCGCCGCGAAAGCCGAGACTGCTGATGGCGGCGAGGTCGTCACGGCTGGCGATCTTCGAGGTCGCGTGCCGGGCGACGGCGAGCCGCAGCTGCTCGGCGGGAATCCCGGCACCGTCGTCGCCGACGCGGATGCGCACCGTCCCGGCTCCCTCGACGTCGACCTCCAAGCGCCGCGCCCGGGCATCGATCGCGTTCTCGCAGAGCTCCTTGACCACCGATGCGGGACGCTCGACGACCTCACCGGCGGCGATGGCGTCGGCGACCGACGGCGGCAGCAGTCGGATCGGCGCGATCATCGCCGGCCGCCGAGTCGCTGGCGCCACTCCGCCAGCTGGTTGAGCGCCGCCAGCGGGGTGAGGCCGTCGAGATCGAGGTCGGCGAGCTCCGAGACCAGCTGCTGACTCCCCGCCGCGCTCAGGGGCAACGCCAGCTGATCGGCGGGCGCCGGCGGCGGGGTCAGCGGCCGCTCCGCCTCCAGAGCGGCGAGCAGCGCCCGGCCCCGTTCCAGGACGCCAGGCGGAAGCCCGGCGAGGCGAGCGACATGAAGACCGTAGGAGCGGTCCGCGCCTCCCTCGACGATGCGGTGGAGAAAGACCACCGCACCTCCCTCCTCGAGCACGTCGACGCGAGCGTTGCGCACTCCGGGCAGGCGCCCCGCCAGGGCGGTGAGCTCGTGGTAGTGGGTCGCGAAGAGGGTGCGGCAACCCAGCGAGGGAGCATCGTGAAGGTGCTCGACCACCGCCTGCGCGATGCTGAGGCCGTCGTAGGTCGAGGTCCCCCGCCCGATCTCGTCGAGCACCACCAGGCTCCGGGCGCTGGCGGCGTTGAGGATGGCGGCGGTTTCGGTCATCTCCACCATGAACGTGGAGAGTCCCGCGGCCAGGTCGTCGTGGGCTCCGACGCGGGTGAAGATGCGGTCGCACACGCCGAGGCGCACCCGGGCGGCAGGGACGAAACAGCCGACCTGAGCCAGCAGGGCGATGACCGCGACCTGGCGCAGGTAGGTGGACTTGCCGGCCATGTTGGGTCCGGTCAGCACCACCACCTGGGCGGCGGGGGCGCCGCCGCGGGCGGCGATGGCGCAGTCGTTGGGGACGAAGGCCCCGGCGGGGAGGCTGCGCTCCACCAGCGGGTGCCTGCCGCCCTCGATCTCCAGCACCGTCGACGAATCGACGGCGGGACGCACCCAACCCGCCTCGTCGGCGACGGTCGCCAGCGCCTGGGCCACGTCGAGCTCGGCGACCGCGGTGGCGGCGTCGAGCAGCCGGGCCGCCTCGGCCGCCACCACGGCGGTGCAGTCGCGCAGCAGCTCCGCCTCCCGCGCCAGCGACCGCTCCCGCGCGCCGAGCACGGTGCTCTCCTGCTCCTTGAGGTCGGGAGTGATGTAGCGCTCTGCTCCCACCAGCGTCTGCTTGCGGACATAGTCGGCAGGAACCGCGTCGCGATGGGCGTTGGAGACCTCGAGGTAGTAGCCGAAGACGCGGTTGTAGCCGACCCGAAGCGAGCGGATCCCGGTGCGACCGCGCTCTCGCTCCTCGAGCCCGGCGATGAAGCCGCGAGCGTCGGAGCCGGCGGCGCGAAGCTGGTCGAGCTCGGGATCGGCGCCGCCGCGGATGGCGCCGCCGTCGCGAGCGGTCGCGGGCGGATCGTCGACGACCATCGCCGCCAGGCGCTCGGCGAGCCCGGGAGGCGGGTCACAACGGCCCGCGGCATCGGTCAGCGCCGTCGACGATGCCGCCGCATCGGCGACCGCCTGGGCGCAGCGGGGAAGGGCGGCGCAGGCGTCGCGCACCGCCCCGAGGTCGCGGGGCGATGCCAGCTGCTGAACACAGCGGCCGGTCAGCCGCTCGAGGTCGCGCACCTCCGCCAGGGCGGCCCGCAGCCGCGCCCGAGAGTCGCGTCCGGACCGCAGGCCCCCGACGGCATCGAGGCGGACGTCGATGGCGGCGGGATCGAGCAGCGGCTCCTGCATCCGCGTGCGCAGCAGCCGCGCTCCCATCGGGGTTCGGGTTCGATCGAGGATCTGCAGCAGACCGGGACCGGTCCCGCCCAGGGGCGCGAGCACCTCCAGGTTGCGTCGGGTGGCGGGGTCGAGCCGCATCACGGTTGCCAGCGGACGTAGCCGCGGACGGACGAAGCCGGGCTCCAGCACCATCCGCGAGCGCTCGCAGTAGGCGATCACCGCGCCTCCGGCACCGTGAGCGACGCCGAGCTCGGCGATGCCGAAACCGAGAAGCGAGGCGGTGCCGGTGACCTCGCGGAGGCGCTCCGCACCCCGTCCGGGGTCGAAGAGCGCGCGAGGCAACGCTGTCCGTGCCGCTCGCGGCGCGAGCTGTTCCGGAGCGAACACGCCCTCGGGAAGCAGCAGCTCCGCGGCGGCGAGCCGCTCGCACTCCTCGGCCACCGCGGTCCCGTCGAGCGCTGCGGGCAGCTCGCACAGCTGCAGATCTCCCGTGCTCGCGTCGAAGGCGGCGAGACCGACCTGCTCACCGGCGGGAAGCAGCGCGACGCAACGCACCATGGCGGCGGGGTCGAGGAACTCATCGTCGACGACCATCCCCGGGGTGATCACCCGGGTGACCTCGCGGCGCACCAGGCCGCGCGCGGTGCCGTCCGCTCCGCCCGCCGGCTCGACCTGGTCCCACAGCACCACCTGCATCCCGGCGTCGAGCAGCCGCCGGATGTACCCGGTGGCCGCGTGGTGCGGGACCCCGCACATGGGCAGACGGCCGGCGTTCCCGAAGCTCCGTCCGGTCAGGGCCACGCCGAGAATAGGAGCGGCCCGCTCGGCGTCCTCGCCGAAGAGCTCGAAGAAATCACCCAGCCGGGCCAGCAGGATTGCGTCGGGGTAGCGCTGCTTGACGGCGCGGTACTCGCGCAGGATCGGCGTCGAACCGGCCTCGTCCAGGCCGATCACGGTGGCGCGCTCCCCCTCCTCCGGCGCGCGCCGCTCCACGTGCGGCGCCGCGACCCGGCTGCGCCGGCTCACGGCTCAGCGGCCGCCCCGCAGGGTTCGCCCTCGAGTTGCCAGGCGCTGGCGTCGCCCACGGTGACGCGGACCAGCTCGCCGGGTCGCACGCGACCGCGCGGCAGACAGGTCACCTTGTTCTGCCGGGTCCGGCCGAACGGTCTCCCGTCGCCGCCGATTCCCTCCACCAGCACCTCGACGTCGCCACCGATCAACCTGCGGTTGCGCCGCAGGGAGATGTCGCGTTGCAGTGCCAGCAGGCGGTTGAGACGGCGCTTCTTCACCGCCAGCGGGACATCATCCGGCCGCCGCGCCGCCGCCGTTCCCGGCCGCGGCGAGTATGCCTGCAGGTGGACGACGTCGAAGCCCACCGACTGCATCAGCGCCTCGGTGCCGGCGAACTCGGCGTCGGTCTCACCGCAGAAGCCGACGATGATGTCGGTGCTCAGCGCCAGGGACGGCACGGTGGCGATGGCGCGCTCGATGATGTGGCGGTAGTCGGCCACGGTGTAGAGGCGGCGCATGCGCCGCAGCAGCGAGTCGTCGCCCGCCTGCACCGGGAGGTGCAGCTGCTCGCAGGCGGTGGGAAGATCGCGGATCGCCTCGAAGAGCTGCGGCGAGGCGTTGCGCGGATGCGAGGTGAGAAAGCGCTGCCGCCACAGTCCGGGAACCGCGTCGACCGCCGCCATCAACTGCGGCAGCCGGCCGCCCGAGCCCGGGTCGCGGTAGGAGTTGACGTTCTGACCGAGCAGGGTGACCTCGCGCACGCCGCGCTCGACCAGCCCGTGCACCGCCTCCACCACCTCGCCGACCGGCCGGCTCTGCTCGCGACCGCGGACGAAGGGCACGATGCAGTAGGTGCACATCTCATTGCACCCGCCGATGATGGGGACGTAGGCGCTGAGCCGATCAGACGCGGGAAGCGGCACCGGGCCGTCGAGCTCACCGGCGTACAGGGCCTGCAGCTTGGCGATGAAGCCCTCGCTCTCGCGCACGTCGAAGACGTAGTCGAGCTCGGGAAGGCGCTCGAGCAGGGCGCTGCCATGCTCGACACCCATACAGCCGGTGAGGGCGATGGCGCGGCCGGGTCGCCGGTGCTTCCAGGGCACCAGCTCCTTGAACTTTCCGTAGACCTTCTGCTCGGCGTTCTGCCGCACCGCGCAGGTGATGAGGATGGCGAGGTCGGCCTCGTCGAGCGGCGCCTCGGGGACAAAGCCGATCTCGGCGATCTCCTCGGCGAGGCGCTCGCGGTCGGCGTCGTTCATCTGGCAGCCGATGTGCCAGAGATGGACGCGAGGCCGCCGCCCCAGGGCGGGAACGATGGGCTCGCGTCGCGGTGGACGGCCGGCGAGCGGCAGCGTGCGCAGGGCGGCGGCGGCGGGGCTCAGCGAGTCGAGCACCATGAGCCGGTTAGCCTAGCGGAGCCCGGAGCAACCGAGCGAGGCTATCGGGACTCCACCAGCAGGCGGATACCGGTGCGCTCCTCCCCGTCGATCGAGATGTCGATGAACGAGGGGATGCACACCAGGTCGATGCCGCCGGGGGCCACGTAGCCCCGCGAGATGGCGATGGCCTTGATCGCCTGGTTGATGGCACCGGCGCCGATGGCCTGCACCTCGACCTTGTGCGAGCTCCGGATGACGCCGGCGATGGCCCCGGCCACGGCAACCGGTTTGGAGGTGGCTGAGACCTTTAGGACTTCCACGGGGCGACGACCCCCTGCTGGTCGCTGCTGTGACCGCTGCTGGAACGCGCGGAGCCTGATCGCTCCGTGGCGGGCGGCGAGGATGACGCGATTCTCTGAACGGAGGCCCGGAAAGTCAATCGCATGTGTATGTCCGAGGGAGGCGCCTGCCGAGGCAGCCGTTACTTCGCGTACTCCACGCACCGGGTCTCCCGGAGCACGGTGACCTTGACCTGCCCGGGGTAGCTCAGCTCGGCCTGGATCCGCCGGGCGATGTCGCGCGCCATCACCGTGGCCACGTCGTCGTCGACCTTGCCCGGCCTCACCATCACCCGGATCTCCTTGCCGGCCTGGACCGCGAAGCTGCGCTCGACCCCGTCGAAGGCATTGGCGATGGCCTCGAGGCGCTCCAGCCGCCGGATGTACGAGGCCAGCGTCTCCCGGCGGGCTCCGGGACGGGCGGCGGAGATGGCGTCGGCGGTGAGCAGGACGAAGGCGCCCACCGAGCGCGGCTCCTCGTCGTAGTGGTGGGCGCGAACCGCGTTGACCACCGCTGCGGGACGACCGAGGCGGGCGAGGATCTCGGCGCCGATGATCGCGTGCGACCCCTCGACCTCGTGCTCGACCGCCTTGCCCACGTCGTGGAAGAGGGCGATCTCGCGCGCCTCCTGCTCGCCGTAGCCGATCTCGGCGGCGACCATTCCCGCCAGCGCCGCCGTCTCCCGGCTGTGGACCAGCACGTTCTGGCCGTAGGACTGCCGGAAGCGCAGGGTGCCGAGCAGTTTGACGAGCTCGGGATGCACCCCCCGCAGGCCCGCCTCGACGCAGGCCGCCTCCCCCTCGTCCTTGATCAGCAGGGCGATGTCGGTGCGGCTCTTGGCGACCATCTCCTCGATCCGAGCCGGATGGATGCGGCCGTCGGAGAAGAGCTTCTCCAGGGTCATCCGGGCCACCTCACGGCGGACCGGGTCGAAGCCGGAGAGCACCACCGCCTCCGGCGTGTCGTCGATGATCAGGTCGACGCCGGTGGCCGCCTCGAGGGCGCGGATGTTGCGGCCCTCGCGGCCGATGATCCGGCCCTTGAGGTCGTCGCTGGGAAGAGGCACCACGGTGACCGAGGTCTCCCCCGCCTGGTCGGCGGCGTGGCGCTGCATCGCCGCGATGAGCACCTCGCGAGCCCGCTCGTCGGCCTCGTCGCGGACCCGGGCGTCGGCCGCGCGGATCCGCTCGGCGATCTCCGAGGCGAGCTCTCCCTCGACCCGGCCGAGGATCTCGCTGCGCGCCTCCGGCTGGGACAGACCCGCGACCCGCTCCATCTCCGCTCCGATCCGGCCGCGCTCCTCGTCGATGCCGGCGTGGAGCTGCTCGAGCTCGGCCTCCCGCTGCTCGACGCGCTGCTCACGGCCGTCGATCTCGACCCGGCGGCGCTCGAGCGTCTCGTCGCGCTGGGCGGTGCGCTGCTCCAGCCGGGCCACCTCGGCGCGGCGGTCGCGCACCTCCTCCTCCGCCTCGGCGCGGACCCGCAGCGCCTCCTCCTTGGCCTGGAGGAGGAGGGCGCGGCTCGACTGTTCCGCCTCACTGCGGGCCTGGCCGAGCCGCTCCTCCTGCAGCCGCTGCTCGCGCCGGGCGGCGGCGAGCTGGGCGCGCGTGTAGAGGACCGCGGCGGCCGCGGCGAGCGCGACCACGATCAGCCCGATCAGGGCCGCAATCATGGATGGAAGATCCTCGTCGGGTTCAGGTTCTGAGGTGCTGTCACCTCGCGGAGACGTCCGCGGCCGCACCGGGAGCCGTGCCGAGGCCGGCCAGCCGGTCGCGCTTGCGGAGGGGGTCTCGCCGCTGCCGGCGCCGATCCACCCCGCCTGTCGCGGTGTCCGCATTGTAGGGCGGCCGGACCCGGCGGGCGCCCGGCTGCCCGTCGCCGGCGGTGCGCGACCCGTTGCACCGCGGGCGTCGAGGCTGGTGGGCGCTCGTCGATCGTGGATTACGCTGTCCCGGTGAGCCGGCCCTCCCCTCCTGTCGCTCCGCCGGCCCGGCCCCTCGCCGCCTCACTCGACGCCCCCGCGACCGCGGCCGCCACCTCGATCGGTGCCCTGCTGGTGGGCTCGGCGCTGCTCCGCATCGGCGCCGTCGGAGCCACCGCGTCGATCCAGTTCGACCTGACCGACCTGGCCCATGGCCGTCCCAACAACGCGATCATCGGCATCGTCGGCGGCACTCAGGCGATCAGCGAGATGGCCTTCGCGCTGATCCTTGCGCGCTTTGCCGACCGGTTCGGCCGTCGCCGCTTTCTCATCGGCGGCCCGCTGCTCGGGGCCCTGGCGCTGCTGCTGCTCGCGGGCGCGACCAGCCCGGCTCAGCTCGCCGCGGCGCGGGTGATCGAGGGAGTCGGCGCCGCCGCCTTCGTGCCGACCGCACTGGGCACCATCGCCGCTGCCACCACGGAGGACTCCCGCAGCCGCGCCAACGCCAGCGGCGCCTTCGAAGGAGCAACCGTCGCCGGCTTCGCCGGCGGCTTCGTGGTCGGACCGTTCGCCTACCACTGGTTGCACCGCGGGTCCTTCCTGGTGCTGGCGACCTTCTACCTGGCGGCCGCCGTCGTGTGCTGGCGGCTCGTTCCCCGGGTCAACCCGCTCCCCGTCAGCCCGCTGCGCGTCGTCGCCCGCGCCATCCTCGGACGCGGCCCCATCCGCACCTTCATCCCCGCCTGGCTGGCGGTGAACGGATTGGTCGGCGCCTGGCTCTTCAACCTCGCCGCCCTGCTCAAGCGATCGCCGGACCCCTCCCAGACCCTCATCCGACACTTCGATGAGCGCGTGATCGGACTGATGCTGCTGGGTTGGGTGGTGGTCCTGCTGGTCGGCATCACCCTCTGGATACCGGTGCTGCGGCGCCTGGGTGGTCCTTTGACGATGCGACGCGCTGTCCCCGGGGTCTTCGTCGTCGCCGGCGGCCTTTTCGCTATCAATCACCTGTCACTGGCGGCCGCGCCACTGCTGCTCCCGATCGTGGTCGTCGGCATCATCATCCAGGCCGGCTTCGGGCCTGCAGCGGTCGCCTACCTCGCCGACTGCTCGGAAGACCTGGCCGCCGACCGCTCGGCGTTGATGGCCTTCTACACCGTCACCCTGGCCGGCGGCGGCGCGCTCGGCAGCGTCGTCGGTGGGGCGCTGGCACGCGTCTTCCTCTTCGACGGGCTGGTGCTGATGGCGCTGGTGCTCGGGGTGGTCGCCTACGCGACCCTGGGCTCGGTGATCCGCTACGAGGCCGCACGCGGCAACCTCGGGCCGCCGGGCCGCCGCCTGGCCCAGCAGCCAGCGGAATGAGGCCGCCGACCAGGCTCGGCGTCGTGATCGCGCAAGATTGAGGCGCCCTACCTCCGCCCGAGGTCAGGGGATGTCTCCGCCTTCGGTGATGGTGCGCACGACGTAGGCGACGGTATCCGGCGCGTAGCCGCGTCGAGCCAGCCGCCCTGCCAGCGCCGCGCGACTGAGTCGCGGTTCTGCATCCGGCGAGGGCCGCGACCGCTCATGCAGCCTGTGCCCCAGCGCCAGCGCCGCGGCCCGCTCCTCCTCCATCCCGGTGCCCCGCAGCGCCTCGTCGATCGGTCGCTCGCCGCATCCGCGCGCCCGCAGCTCGGCGGCGACCCGCATCCGTCCATGGCCGCTGCGCAGGCGGCGCTCGGCGACCGAGCGGGCGAAGGCGTCGTCGTCGACGTAGCCGCGCCGGCTCAGGCTCTGAGCGGCGGCCCGAGAGGCGGCGGGACTGAAGCCGCGAAGCTCGAGACGCCGCCTCAGGCTCAGCTCGGTCTGAGCGGCACCCCCGAGGATGCGCGCGGCGACCCTTTCGGCCGCGTCCTCGTCATCGGGATCATCGGGGGCGGCTGGCCGCGACGAGCGCACCACCGGCTCTCCTGGTTCCCGGGCGTTGCCTGCGGGAGCCTGCTACACCGGCTGGCCGGCGACGGTGACCTCCGCCACTGCCGGCACCTCTCCGTTGGCCGACCCCCTGGCCTCGGGCGTGTGCTGGGCACGGACCTTGGCGGCGATCTCCTCGAGCAGCTCGGGGCTCTGCTTGAGAAAGTCCCGGACGTTCTCGCGACCCTGGCCCAGTCGCATCTCGCCATAGCTGAACCAGGCGCCGCTCTTCTCCACCACCCGCGACTCGATGGCCATGTCGAGGACGCTGCCCGAGTACGAGATGCCCTCGTTGTAGAGGATGTCGAACTCGGCGGACCTGAACGGCGGGGCCACCTTGTTCTTGACAACCTTGACCTTGACTCGGCTGCCGATGACGTCGAGGCCCTGCTTGATGGACTCGATGCGGCGGATGTCCATGCGCACCGAGGCATAGAACTTCAGGGCACGGCCCCCGGTGGTCACCTCGGGGTTGCCGAACATCACGCCGACCTTCTCGCGGAGCTGGTTGATGAAGATGACCGAGGTGTTGGAGCGGCTGATGGCGGCGGTCAGCTTGCGCATCGCCTGCGACATCAGGCGGGCCTGGAGGCCGACGTGGGTGTCGCCCATCTCGCCGTCGATCTCGGCCTTGGGCACCAGCGCGGCCACGGAGTCGATGACGATGACGTCGACCGCGCCGCTGCGCACCAGCACCTCGACGATCTCCAGGGCCTGCTCGCCGGTGTCGGGCTGGGAGATGAGCAACTCCTCGCTGTTCACCCCGATGCGGGCGGCGTACTGGGGGTCGAGGGCGTGCTCGGCGTCGATGAAGGCGGCCACCCCGCCGCGCCGCTGCGCCTCGGCGATCACATGCAGGGCCAGGGTGGTCTTGCCCGAGGACTCCGGCCCGTAGACCTCGATGATGCGGCCGCGAGGAACCCCGCCCACCCCGAGGGCGATGTCGAGGGTCAGCGCCCCGGTGGGGATGATCTCGACATTGCGCTCTGCGCTGGCATCGCCCAGCCGCATCACGGCACCCTTGCCGTAGGAGCGTTCGATCTGGCCGAGGGCGGTGGAGAGAGCGCGCTCTCGTTCGCTGGGCAAGGGCTCGGTCTCCTTCGAGGCGGCGCCGCGCCGCCCGTGTCCGTTGGCGACGGGCTCGAGTGTGACACTGCTGAGTGTGTTTGTCAACGCTGTACTCCCGCTCCGGCTCGCGCCGGTGTGACTGATCGACGGCCCCCGCCAGGAGAGGCTGCGGCCACGCTGCGGGCGTGACGCCCGGGCCCGCCCATGGGGCGAACATATGTATGGTATCGCCGGCGCCCAAGCTTGACAACCACCGTCGCTCGACGGAGCCGGGTATCGCTCAGCCCACCGCGCCGGCGGCCAGCCGCAGCGCCGCCCGCACCGCCTCCGCCCGGTTCGGCTCGCGGCCGCGGTCGCGGTCGAGCCGCTCGACCCGCGGTGCGACATCACCCGGGCCGGCGACGGCGACGAAGATCAATCCCGCCGGCTTGCGCTCGCTCTCCGACGGCCCGGCGACCCCGGTGACCGCGATGCCCAGGTCGGCACCGAGCCGGCGCCGGACGCCCTCGGCCATCGCCACCGCGACCTCGGCGCTCACCGCCCCGTGGGCCTCGAGCAGCGCCGCCGCGACGCCGAGCAGCGCGATCTTCAGGTCGTCGGCATAGGCGATCACGCCGCCCCGCATGTAGTCGGAGGACCCCGGCGACGCGGTGAGCGCCGCCCCGAGCAGCCCACCGGTACACGACTCCGCCACGGCGACGCGCAGCCCCGCCTCGCGCAGCCCCGCCCCCAACACCGCCGCCTCAGGAAACGCGTCAGCCAACCGCGGTGCATCCGTCTCGCTCATCGGAAGCGATCATCCCCCAGGCGCGGCAAAGCCGCGACGGGGCGCGGAACGGCGGCTCTATTTCTCTCTGCACCCTCCGAAAGCCGGCGCCACGGCAAAGCCGCGCTCGGCGCGGAGTCGCGCCGGAGGGGGGTGCGCTGCGAGGCAAAGCCGAGTGGCGCAGGGGGGCGCGCCTCAGCGGGCGGCACGTGGTGTGCCGCCCTCCCGCCGCGCGAAGCGCGCCGTCAAGACCGCCGCCAAAGCAGCGTCGCGTCGCAAAAACCGCCAGCAAGGCTGCGACCAGCCGCGTGGCGGAGTCGCCGCCTCCGGTCAAATCACAAAATGCCGGTACCGCCAGAGGTAATCCAGCCCGCTGAGCACCGTCGCGGTGACCGCCAGCACGATGGCGGCGATGGCGGCCTCGTGCAGCACCGGATACGGACGCTGCAGCACCAGCAGCCCGATCATCAGGTTCTGGGACAGGGTCTTCGATTTGCCCCAGGGACTGGAACCGAACACCACCCCCTGGGTGGCGGCGATGGTGCGCAGACCGGTGATCAGGAACTCCCGCGCGACGATGACCACCACCACCCACGCCGGGATGGCCGAGCTGCTGACCAGCACCGCCAGCACGGTGATCACCAGCAGCTTGTCGGCGAGCGGGTCGAGGAACTTGCCCAGGCGGGTGACCTGGCGCCGGCGACGGGCGATCTGGCCATCGAGCGTGTCGGTGGTGGCGGCGATCGCGTACAGGCCGGCACCCAGCTGGTCGTGGGTGCTGAAGGATGCCGACAGCGCGACGCCGATCACGGGGATGAGCAGCAGGCGGAGGACGGTCAGCTGGTTCGGCAGGACCAGCAGGCTTCTCACAAAGGCAGCACCGGCAGCGGGCGGAGCCGGGACACCGGCGGCCGCTCCGGCTCGGCGCCGATCGAAGCCGTCGCGCCGACTTGATAGGTCGCCGCGGTGGTGACCCGCACCCGCAGAAAGCGATCGAGCCAGGCGTCGGGCGCTGCCAGGCCGCGCACCACCACCCGTCCGTCGATCTCCGGGGCCTCGCGCTCGGAGCGGGCGAAGAGCAGGCGAGCGTCGTCGGCGCCCTGCGACGCGCTGATCGCCTCACCGAGCACCACCAGCTCGCGCCCGACCATGCGGCGGTTGCGACCGCGCGAGGCCGGGGCCTGGGCCCGGTACACCGCGCGGCGTCGCGCCTGCCGCTCGGCCACCGGCAGCTGGTCGGGCATCGCCGCCGCCGCGGTCCCGGCCTCCTCGGAGTAGGCGAAGGCCGTCACCCAGTCGAGCTCGGCCTCACCGAGGAAGTCGAGCAGGTACTGGAACTCGGCCTCGGTCTCTCCGGGAAATCCGACCACGAAGGTGCTGCGCAGGGCGAGATCCGGCATCGTGCTGCGCAGCTCACCGAGCACCGCGTGAGCGCGGTCGGCCGAGTAGGGACGGCGCATCCGCCGCAGGGTGGCGGGATGGACGTGCTGCAGCGGCATGTCGAGATACTTGGCGACGCAGTCGAGCTCGGCGATGGTCTCGATGAGGTCGCCGTCGACACCCTCGAGGGTGGCGTACATCAGCCGGATCCAGCGCGGTCGCGGCTGCATCGCCGCCAGCCGCCGGAGCAGGGTCGCCAGGTTGGTGCGTTCCGGCAGATCGCGGCCATAACCGGTGAGGTTCTGGGCCACCAGCACCAGCTCGCCCACCCCGGCCGCCACCGCCTGCCGAGCTTCGTGGAGCAGCACCTCGACCGGCTTGCTGCGCAGGTCGCCGGTGAACGAGGGGATGGTGCAGAAGGCGCAGCGGAAGTTGCAGCCGTCGCTGAGCTTGAGATAGGTGGTCGCCGGCGCAGTGGGACGGAAGGGCAGCGCCGAGTAGTCCACCGGCGCCAGCTCCGCGACCCGCACCACCTGGCGGCCGATGCGCGCCTGGCGCAGCGCCGCGGGCAGCCGGGGCCAGTCACGGGTGCCGACGACCACGTCGAGCTCGGGCATCGACGCCGCCAGCTCGGCGCCATGACGCTGCGCCAGACATCCGCTCGCCACCAGGGTGAGCCCACCAGTTCGCTTCTTGACCTCGGCCAGCTCCAGCAGCGCATCCACCGACTCCTGCGCCGCCGTCTCGATGAAGCCGCAGGTGTGGACGATGGCGACGTCCGCCTCCTCCGCGGTCGTGGCCGGCCGGTATCCGGAACTCTCCATCACCCCCTCCAGGAAGGCGCCGTCGACCTGGTTCTTGGGGCAGCCCAGGGTCTGGAGGTAATAGCGCCGCGGCGCTTCGCGACCGGTCTCGCTCATCGGTAGTTGGTGAACTGGAGGGGAACCTCCAGCTCCATCGCTCGCAGGTCGCGGATCACCGCCTGGAGGTTGTCCTTGTCCTTGCTGGACACACGAAGCTTGTCGCCCTCGATGCGCACCTGCACCTTGGGGTGCGCCCCCCGGATCTTCTTGTTGAGGTCGCGGGCCAGGTCGTCGGCGATGCCGCGCCGCAGCTTCACCTGCTGGCGCAGGTTCCCCCGGGCCGCCTGCTCCGGCTTCTGCGGGTTCAGCACCTTGAGGTCGATTCCGCGCTTGTGCAGCTTGCTCTGAAGGACGTCGAGGATCGCCCGGAGGTGCATCTCGGAGTCGGTGAGCAACACCAACTGCTCCGCCTCGAGGTCGATCTCCGCGGGGATGTTCTTGAAGTCGTAGCGGGTGCCGATCTCACGCCGGGCCTGGTCGACGGCGTTGACCAGCTCCTGGCGCTCGAAGTCGCTCACCACGTCGAAGGAGAATTCACCGGCCATCGCCGAGAGGATAGCGGGAGGCGGCGTCAACCGCTGCTTGGTGACCCGGAAGGACGGGCCGAGCAGCGCCGTGGCAGCGGTGGCACCGAGGGCGACCGCCACCCGTGGCGGCCGGCGCGCGGTCACCCGGCTTGCTCGCTGGTCACAGCCCCGGGCTGCGGCTGCGGGTGCGCGGCGGCCGCGGCGCCGTCCGAGTACATCTCGCGGAACGGGTACCACTGGTCGGGATGGCGGCGCACCGCCGCCTCGACCGTCGTCGCCACCCGCTGCATCAGCTCGCGCGCGTCGCCGTCGCGTTCGGCGGGGATGAGCTCGAAGGTGTCGAGGACATAGGTGTCGCCGTCCCGCCAGCACGCCGTCGGCAGCAGCGGCGCGCCGGTGCGCATCGCCAGCCACGCCGGAGCCAGGCTGAACGGCATGTTCCCCCCGCAGTAGTGCACGTCGACGGTGGGACCGCCGCCGGGAAGGTCGCAGAGGATGGCGACGAACCGGTTGCGCCGCAGCGCCCGCACCAGGCCCAGCGCGGCGCTGTCGGCCTCGTAGACCTCGAGCTGGTTGCGACGCCGCGCCCACACCACCAGGTCGGTGATCGCCCGGGGACCGGTCCCCGCCATCACCGTGGTGAGGTGCAGGCCGATGGCGAAGGCGATGTTCGCCGCCATGTCCCAGTTCCCGAAATGGGTCAGCGCCAGGACGCCGCCGCGCCCGGCGGCGGTGGCCTGGTCGCAGAGGTCCTTGCCGCCGGCGACCCGACTGACCCGGAGCACATCGTCCGAGTCCATGCCGTTGGCCCAGAGGAAGTCGATGCCGGTGCGAGCGAACCCGCGAAACGACGCGCGCGCTCGCCGTCGAGCCTCACGCGCAGCGATCTCCGGGTCGAGGCGGCGATGGTTGGCGGCGGCTCGGTGACGCCGCCCTGGCAACAATCCGGCGGCAACCAGTCCCACCGCGTCCGCCACCGGATAGCGGACGGGCCCAAGTGCGCGGGTCAGCGCTGTGGCGGCGCGCAGCCCGCCTCGCAGGGCTGCGGCTGGATCCGGCTCGAGCGGTCCACTCACGATGCCGGTCGGGGCAGCGGCGCGCCGGGAAGCTCCTGGTACCGCGAGGGCTCGAGCACGATGTGCTCGTGGAAGTCGCTCAGCCCGGTGGGACGGCCGGTCTCGTCCTCGGCGAGGCTGAACGGTGGCCAGCGCACCCGCAGCTCGTGGGTCTCGGTCTCGTACTCGTCGGCGACGGCCTCATGCCACTGATCGGCGATGAAGGCGCGCACCCGCACCGGCGGATCGAGGGCGATCCAGCTCATGAGCGACATCGTAGGCGGCGTGCCCGCCCGTCCGTCCCGACACCACACACGGCGTGCTCGGGCGGTAGAGCCCGGTCCTATTCCTCGCCCAGCTCCTCGAGCAGAGCATCGACCGCGAGCACGTCCATCAGCACCTCGCGTGACTTGCTTCCCTCGTAGGGACCGACGATGCGGTGCTCGGCGAGCTGATCGACCAGCCGGGCGGCACGGGTGTAGCCGACGTTGAGCTTGCGCTGCAGTAGCGATGCCGCCGCCCGTCCTTCGGCAGCGACGGTGTGGGCCGCCTTGGCGAAGAGCGGGTCACGCTTGCCCGCCTCGCGCGCCCACGACACGGTGGCCTCGACCTGGAAGACCTCCTCCTGGTAGTCCGGCATGCCCTGCGCCTTCCAGTGCTCGATCAGCGCCTCGAGCTCACGGTCGGAGACGTACGCGCCCTGCAGTCGCCGCGGCTTGCCCTCGTCGATCGGCAGGTAGAGCATGTCGCCGCGGCCCAGTAGCTTCTCGGCGCCCATCTCGTCGAGGATCACCCGCGAATCGACGCCGCTCGACACCGCGAAGGCGACGCGGCTGGGAATGTTGGCCTTGATCAGGCCGGTGATGATGTCGGCAGAGGGACGCTGGGTCGCCACCACCAGATGGATGCCGACGGCGCGCGCCAGCTGGGCGATGCGGCAGACCAGGTCCTCGATCTCTCCGGCCGCCACCATCATCAGGTCGGCCAGCTCGTCGATGACGATGACCACGTAGGGCAGCGGGTTGACGCCCAGGCCCGAGGCGCGCTCGTTGAACGCGGCGATGTTGCGCGCGCCGTGCGAGGAGAAGAGCTTGTAGCGCTCCTCCATCTCCTTGACCGCCCAGCGCAGGGACGCCACCGCCGCCTCGGACTCGACCACCACCGGAACCAGCAGGTGCGGGACATCGGCGAAGTTGGTCAGCTCGACCCGCTTGGGATCGATGATGATGAGCTTGAGCTGGGTCGGGGTGCACTGCAGCAGGAAGCCGGCCAGGATGGCGTTGATGCACACCGACTTGCCGCTGCCGGTGGCCCCCGCGATCAGCATGTGCGGCATGCGGGCCAGGTCGCCGACCACGGGATGACCGGAGACGTCGGCGCCCAGCGCCACCGACAGCCGGCTCTTGGGGTCGGTGAAGAGCGGGCTCTGCACCACCTCGCGCAGGGTGACCAGCTGCGCCGCCTTGTTGGGGACCTCGATGCCGATCGCCGCCTTGCCGGGGATCGGCGCCTGAATGCGGATCGGTGCCGCCAGCGCCAGGGAGAGGTCGGTCTGATGGGCGGTGATCTTGCGGACCGGAACGCCCTTGGCGGGCTGCAGCTCGTACTGGGTCACCGTCGGACCGCTGTTGACCCCGCGGACCCGGGCCTGGATGCCGAACGCCGCCAGGGTCGACTCGATATTGGCGATGGTGGCCCGGATCTCCTGCTCCAGGCGCTGGCGCTTGCCGCCGACGACGTCGAGCATCTCGGCGGTGGGCAGGGCCCAGACCTTCTCCGGCTCGTCGAGCACGGCGAGGACCGCCGGCGCCACGGCCGGCCCGGCCGCCGGCACCGGCACCACCAGACCTTCGAACTCGCGCTGGAACGGCTCCGGGGCCGGCGCTGCCAGCGGATCGGGCGGGACCGGAGCGAGTTCCAGGTCGAGACCGTCCACCGGGAGCAGCGGCGGCAGCGGCCCCGAACCGCCGAGCAGGGCCGGGACCGGGGTGCCCGGCCGCTCCGGCGCTCCGGCGATGAGCTCGACGAGATCGCGGCCCCGCCCGCGGAGGGGTGCGGAAGGCGCCTGCACCCTCGCCTCCGACCCCGCTTCCGCCTGGGCGCGCAGCCAGCCCGCCACCGCCGCCGCCAGCGCGCCGACCCGGAGGTCGACCGCGAGCACCAGCCCGAGGCAGATCATCACCAGCATCGCCAGCAGCGCGCCGGCGTCGCCCAGCCGGGCGCCGGCGCCGGGGCCGAGGTGCTGGCCCACCCTCCCCGCCGCTCCCGGCTGGAGCAGTCCGAGCAGCCCGAGCAGGGCGAAGACGGTCACCACGCTGCCGGCGGCTGCCAGGATGCCGCCGGTCCAGCCGCGGCGTCCCAGCACCCGCGCCCCGACCACCATCAGGCCGGCGCAGATCAGCCAGGCTCCGGAGCCGAACACCGAGAACAGGCCATCGTGGAGTGGGGCGGCCACGGTTCCCCCGCCGGGCAGCGCGAGGATCGCCACCAGCACCAGGCCGGCGCCGAGGGCGGCGACGCCGCTCAGCTCGCGCCGCTGGTCGGACGTCAGCAGCGGCCGGGCGAGTTTGGGCCCACGCTGGCGAGAACGTCCCGCCGAAGGCCGTCGCGACCTCGATGGGTGGTGCCGTGGCTCAGCGCGGGAGGCGACGGCGCGACGGGCCATGACGTGGCAGCCTCGTGATGGTGGGGCGTGGAGTGGGTTGTTGACGGGCTGCAGGCCGCAACCGCGGCTGCTCGGCGGATCGTACCACCGGATCTCGATCGTCGCCCCCGGGCGTCACACCTCGGTGACCACCGGCAGGATCATCGGCCGCCGCTGGGTCCGCTGATAGAGGAAGCGGGCCAGCCCCTCGTGGATGGTGGTCTGCCACACCGTCCATCCGGCGTCCGGCGTCAGCGGCTCCACCAGGCGCAGGACGTGCTCGCGCGCCTCCTCGAAGAGGGTCTCCATCGCCGAGTCCTCGCTGAAGCCGCGGGAGATCAGGTCGGGGCGGCCGACCACCGCGCCGGTGGAGCGCTCCACGGTGAGCACCACGATGACCACGCCGTCCTGGGCGAGATGGCGCCGGTCACGGAGCACGACGTCACCAGCCTCCTCGATCGAGAGGCCGTCGACGTACACGTATCCCGCCGGGACGCGCCGGCCGGTGCGACGGATGCCGGTGGCGTCGACCTCGACCACCGTCCCGTTGTCGATCGGCACGACATGTTCGCTCGGGATGCCGACGGCACGGGCCAGCTCGGCGTGGATGGCGAGGTGGCGGTACTCTCCGTGCACCGGTACGAAGTAGTGGGGACGGGTGAGCGTCAGCAGCATCTTCAGCTCCTCGCGGCTGGCGTGGCCCGAGGCGTGCACTCCGTGGCGGGAGGAGGCGAAGACCCGCGCCCCCTGTCGGTACAGGTTGTTCACGGTGCGATGCACCAGCTCCTCGTTGCCGGGGATCGGGTTGGCGCTGAGCACCACTGTGTCGCCCGCCTTGAGCTCGACAAGGTGGTGCTCGCCGGCGGCGATCCGCGCCAGCGCCGATAGGGGTTCGCCCTGCGACCCGGTGCACACCACCAGCAGCTGCCGATCCTCCAGCCCCTCCATCTGGCGTGGCCAGATCAGGGCGCCGCTCCCGGCCCGCAGAAAGCCGAGCTCCTGGGCCACCTGCACGTTGTTCATCATCGAGCGCCCCACCACCAGGATGCGCCGGTCATCGGCGCTGGCCGCGTCGAACGCCTGCTGCAGCCGCGAGATGTTGGAGGCGAAGGTCGCCATCAGCACCCGTCCCGGCGACTCCGCGAAGATCCGCGCCAGCGAGGGGCCGACGCTGCGCTCGCTGGGAGTGATGCCCTCGCTCTCGACGTTGGTGCTGTCGCTCATCAGCAGCAGCACCCCCTCGTCGCCGAGCCGGGCCAGGCGGGCGAGGTCGGGCGGCTCACCGTGGATCGGAGTGTGATCCAGCTTGAAGTCGCCGCTGTGCACGATGGTCCCCAACGGGGTGTGCAACGCCAGCGCGCAGGCGTCGGGGATGGAGTGGGTGGTGTGGACGAACTCCACCGAGAGCCGGCCCATCGCCACCGTCTCCCCCGCGTGCACCTCACGCAGGTCGGTGCTGTCGAGGAGGCGGTGCTCGCGCAGCTTGTTGCGGAGCAGGCCGAGGGTCAGCGCCGTGCCAAACACCGGGACCGGCAGTCGCGGCAGGATGTATGGGAGACCGCCGATGTGATCCTCATGGCCATGGGTGAGCACGATGCCGCGGACCCTGGTGACGCGTTCCATCAGCCAGGAGATGTCGGGGATCACCAGGTCGATGCCGAGCATCTCCTGCTCGGGGAACATCAGCCCGGCATCGATCACCACGATGTCGTCGTTGCATTCGACGGCGAACATGTTGCGGCCGATCTCCCCCAGGCCGCCGAGTGGCACCAGGGTGATGCGACCGCCGTCGGTGGTGCTCTGCGGCACAGCCGCGGTCAGAAGAGGGTCAGCTGCTCGCGCGCGGCGGCGACCGCCTCCCGCTCAGCGGCGCCGGCGGCGGCGGCGGCGAGGGCACGTTCCGCCTCGGCCTCGTCGAGATAGCCGCGCACCAGCCGCATGTCCTCCTCGAGGGTGCGGAGCAGGGCGGCGTTGTAGAGCGCGGCGGCCGGGTGATACAGCGGCACGTAGGTGCGATCGCCGCGGACGATCCGCTTGCCATGGAGCCGCGAGATCCCCGGCAGCCCGGGCAGGAGTCGCGCCACCGCGTGGCGGCCGAGCAGCAGGATCACGTCGGGACGGATCAACGCGATCTGCTCGTCGAGGAAGTGGGCGCAGGCATCGACCTCGGCGGGTTCGGGATCGCGATTGCCGGGCGGCCGGCACTTGAGCACGTTGCAGATGTACAGGTCGCTGCGCTGCAGCCCCACCGACTCCAGCAACCGGGTGAGCAGCTGTCCCGCGGAGCCGACGAAGGGGCGGCCGGTCAGGTCCTCGCGCTCACCGGGGGCCTCCCCCACCGCCATGATCCGCGCCGTGTGCGGGCCCTCGCCGGGGACGGCGTGGGTGCGGGTGCGTGCCAGCGGGCAGACGGTGCAGCCGCTGATGCGCTGGTGGAGGTCGAGGAGGACGGCGGCGGGATCGCCGCTCACCGGGGCGGGCTGCTCCAGCTCGAGGTGGAGACCGCCTCCGCAAGCGGCAGCGCGACCAGCTCGCCCATGCTCTCGAGCAGCGCCGCCAGCTCGCGGTCGCGCGCTTCGTCGAGCGGCACCAGCGGCAGGCGCAGCGAGCCGGCGTCGAAGCCGACATGGCGCAGGGCCGCCTTGACCGGGATGGGATTGGACACCACGAACAGTCCGGCGAACAGCGGCAGCAGCCGCTGGTGCAACCGGGTCGCGGCGACGGTGTCACCGCCGACGTGGGCCTCGATCAGCTGCCGCATCGCCCCCCCGCACAGGTGGGCGGCGACGCTGATCACCCCGTAGGCGCCGACGCTGAGGAAGGGAAGGGTGAGCGCGTCGTCGCCGCTCCACAGCCGGAATCCGTCCGGTGACGCGGCGATGATCCGCGCCGCCTGGTCGACGTCGCCGGCCGCCTCCTTGGTGCCGATGATGTTGGGATGCCGCGCCAGCCGAAGCTGGGTGGTGGCGGAGAGGTTGACCTCGCAGCGACCCGGGATGTTGTAGAGGATCACCGGCAGACCCACGTCGGCGATCGCCTCGAAGTGGGCGATGAGTCCCTCGACCGGCGGCTTGCTGTAGTAGGGCGTGACCACCAGGGCGGCGTCGGCGCCCCGCTTCAGCGCCTCACCGGTGAGCGCGATGCTGGCGGCGGTGTCGTAGGAGCCGGTGCCCATGATCACCGCGCTGTCGGGGAGTGCGGCGCGCACCCCGTCGAGCAGCGCCAGCCGCTCGTCGGCACGCAGTGTCGGCGACTCCCCGGTGGTGCCGTTGACCACCACCCCGTCGCTTCCCGCCGCCACCACCGCGCGCGCGAGGCGGGCAGCCGCGGCCACGTCGATCGCACCCTGCCGGTCGAACGGGGTCACCATCGCGGTGAGCAGGCGGCCCGGTTGGCGAAGCATGGCGGGATTGTAGGGCAGCGCGGGATCCAGGGCTCCCCGGTCGCCGCCGTGCTGCTACGCGGCGGCGGTCGCTCCGCGGAGCGCCAGCAGGAGCTCACCCACCTGCACCGCGTTGGTGGCGGCGCCCTTGCGCAGGTTGTCGGCGGCGAGGAAGAACGCCACCGCGCCGGGACGTCCGCGGTCGGCACGGATGCGACCCACCAGCACGTCGTCGCTGCCCGCGGCATCGCGGGGTGTGGGATAGCGCTGCGCGGCGGGATCGTCGACCACCCGCACCCCCGGGGAGTCCCCGAGAACCCTCCTGGCGGCCGCGGCGTCGACGTCGACGTCGAACTCCCCCCACACCGCGGCACTGTGACCGACGGCCACCGGCACGCGCACGGTGGTGATGCTGACGGGCAGATCGGCCAGCTGCAGCACCCGACGCGTTTCGGCGATGACCTTCAGCTCCTCGTCGGTGTCGTCGCCCTGCATGGCCCAGCCGCCGGGGACGACGTTGGCGTGCAGCACGTGCGGGTACACACTCGCCAGCGGCTGCCGCCCGTCGGCGTCGGCCTGCTCCTGGGCTCGCAGCTCGGCGACGAGGTCGCGCCCGCCGCCGCTGGCGGACTGATAGGTGGCCACGGTCAGCCGTCGCAACCCGAAGGCGCGGTGCAGCGGCGCCACGCAGACGGTGAGCGGGATGGTGACGCAGTTGGGGTTGGCGACGATGCCCTGGTGCGACCGCAGGGTCTCGGCGTTGACCTCGGGCACCACCAGGGGCACCTCGGGATCAGCCCGATAGGCGCTCGACTTGTCGACGGCGACGCCGCCGCCGGCGGCCACCACCGGCGCGAAGCGGCGTGCCGCCGCCGAACCGGCGGCGAAGAAGGCGATGTCGATGCCGCGCAGGCTGTCATCGGTCACCTCGGCGACGGTGACCGGAGCGCCGCCGAAGCCCACCGTCATGCCGGCACTGCGAACGCTGGCAAGCGCGCGCAGCTCGCCGATCGGGAAGTGGCGCTCTTCGAGGATGCGCAGCACGGTGGATCCGGCCGCGCCGGTCGCTCCGATCACCGCGATGCGCGGGGCATGACGCCGCCGCTCCCGGGATGCCATCAGGCCGTCGATGATGACATGAGGCCGCGGATGGCGGAGTTCGCGGGCAGGCGCAGCACCTCCGCCAGGCCGTCGAAGAAGCGGCCCGTCTCGAGCACCGCGCGCACCGCCAGCAGCACCCCCGGGGCGAAGGCCGCTCGCGACGTGGTGCGGTGCTCGATGGTGAGCGTCTGGCCCGCGGTGGCGAAGGTGACGCTCTGGTCCGCGACCACCCCGTCCAGGCGCACGCTGTGGACGGCGGCGCCCCCGAACTCCCCGCCGCGCGTGCCCGCCAGCGTCTCGCGCTCGGCCCGGGAGTGGTCGAAGCGGCGACCGTCGCGTGCCGCCAGCATCAGCTCGGCGGTGCGCAGCGCCGTGCCGCTGGGAGCGTCGATCTTGCCGGCGTGGTGGGCCTCGATGATCTCGCAGCGCTCGAAGTAGGAGGAGGCGAGCTCGCTCAACCACATCAACAGCACCGCCCCGAGGGAGAAGTTGGCGGCGACGCAGCCGCCAACCCCGGCGGCGGCGCAGGCTTCGCGGACGCGTGCCACCGCGCTCTCTCCGAGTCCGGTGGTGCCCACCACCGGTGCGACCCCCGCGTCCGTCGCGGCCAGGGCGTTGCCGAGTCCCGCCGCGGGGGTGGTGAAGTCCACCAGCGCCTGCGCCGACGAGGAGCGCAGTGCGGCCGCGATGTCGTCACCCTCCTCGATCTCGGCCGCGCACACGAAGCCGGGATCGGCGTTCAGGGCGGCGACGATCTCCCGGCCGGCGCGGCCCCGCGCTCCGCTGACGGCAACCCGCAGCGGAGCCGGACCGGCGGATCGTGCCATCGCGCCCGTCGCCGCCCGGCCGGTCTACGCGGGGCCGCCCGCGCCCGCGCCCGCGGTCTGCGCCTGCTGCTGAGCCAGCTCCGCCAGCGCGCGGCGGCGCGAGAGGTTGATCCGGCCCTTGTCGTCGATCTCGATCACCTTGACCATGATCTCATCGCCGATGTTCACGACATCCTCGACCTTTTCAACCCGGTGGTCGGCAAGCTCGCCGATGCGGACCAGGCCGTCGCGCTTGGGAAGAATCTCGACGAAGGCGCCGAAGCCCATGATCCGGACCACCTTGCCCTTGTAGACGCGGCCGACCTCGACGTCCTCGGTGAGGTCGCGGATCATCGCGATCGCCTGCTCCATCGCCTCACCGTTGTTGGAGGCGATGAAGACCCGGCCGTCGTCCTCGATGTCGATCTGGGCGCCGGTCTCGGCCACGATCTGGCGGATCATCTTGCCGCCGGGGCCGATGACGTCGCGGATCTTGTCGGGATTGATGTGCAGGGTCTCGATGCGCGGTGCCCACGGGCTCATCTGGGTGCGCGGCGCAGGGATGACCTCGGCCATCCGGGCGAGGATGTACAGCCGCCCGATCCGGGCCTGCTCCATGGCGCGCTGCACCAGCTCCCACTTGAGCCCCTTGATCTTGATGTCCATCTGCAGAGCGGTGATGCCCCGCTCGGTGCCGGCGACCTTGAAGTCCATGTCGCCAAGCGCGTCCTCCATCCCCTGGATGTCGCTGAGGATGGCGGCGCGGTCGCTGCCCTCCTCGCTGATCAGGCCCATGGCGATGCCCGCCACCGGCGCCTTGAGGGGAACCCCGGCGTCCTCCAGCGCCATGGTCGAACCGCACACGCTGGCCATCGAGGTGGAGCCGTTGCTGCTGAGGATCTCGGTGACGATGCGGGTCACGTACGGCCACTCGTCGTCCTCGGGCATGACGTTGTGCACCGCCCGCTCCACCAGCGCTCCATGGCCGATCTCGCGGCGGCCCGGCGAGCGCAGTGGCCGCGCCTCCCCCACCGAGAACGGCGGGAAGTTGTAGTGGTGCATGAAGCGCTTGAAGTCCTCCAGCCCCAGGCCGTCCAGTTTCTGCTGGTCCTGGCCGGAACCGAGGGTGACGATGCTCAGTGCCTGGGTCTGACCGCGGGTGAACAGAGCACTGCCGTGGGTGCGGGGCAGCAGTCCCACCTGGCCCCAGATGGTCCGGATCTCGTCGGAGCGGCGGCCGTCGGGCCGGATGCCCTCGTCGAGGATGGCGGCGCGCACCGCCTTCTTGAGCTCGGCCTCGAAGGCCTTGCGCACGTCGGCGAGGCGGTCGGCGAAGCGCCCTTCGAGCTCCGCGACGATCCCGGCGCGCAGCTGCTCGAGCGCCTGCTCACGGGCGGCCTTGTCGGCGTTGCGCGCCGCCCCACCGATGCGCCCCGCCACCGCTTGGGCGACAGCCGTGGCGACCTCGGGGTCGACGGTCGCGGCGGGATAGCTGAGCGGCGGCTTGCCCACCTGAGCCTTGATGTCGAGCTGGAACTGGACCAGCCGCTTGATCTCGTCGTGGGCGAGGCGGAGCGCCTCGAGGACGGTGGCCTCGGGAATCTGCTTGGCGCCGGCCTCGACCATGCTGATGGCGTCGGCGGTGCCGGCGACCACCAGGTCGAGCTCGGACTCGGCGAGCTGCGGGAGGGTGGGATTCAGCACCAGGCGCCCGTCGAGCATCCCCACCCGGACCGAGGCGACCGGCCCGGCGTGCGGGATGCCGCTGATCTGCAGCGCCAGGGAGGCGCCGGTGATTGCCAGCGTGCTGGGGTCGTTCTCCTGGTCGGCGCTGAGCACGGTGGCGACGATCTGGACGTCGTTGCGGAAGTCCTTGGGGAAGAGCGGTCGCATCGGCCGGTCGATCATCCGGCTGGTCAGGATGGCGGCCTCGCTGGGACGGCCCTCGCGACGGGGGAAGGAGCCGGGGATGCGGCCGGCGGCGTACAGCTTCTCCTCGTAGTCGCAGGTCAGCGGGAAGAAGTCGATGCCCTCGCGCGGCGCGGTCGACGCCACCGCCGTGACCAGCAGCATGGTGTCGCCGACCCGGATGATGAGAGCGCCGTTGGCCTGCTCGGCCACGTGCCCGGTCTCGACGGTCAGCGTGCGACCGGTGTAGTCGGTCTCGAATCTCGAATACGGCATTGCGTGGGTCTCCTGGATGAGGAATGACCCGGCCGGCCGTCTGTCGGCTGCCGCGTGGCGGTGAGGTGTTGGAGGTTGGGGCGGGGGTCGCGGTTCGCGCCGGACCGGTCACGGTCGGCCGCGCCTGCCGCGGGTCGCGCCAATCCCCAACGTCTCACCGGCGATCGGCGGCGGTGGACGGCGGGGCCGGAGGCGACGCTTTATTGCGCCATTGCGGATATGACGATGATGTGCGCCCGCCGCACCGCGGGCTGGACGCCCTCCCGTGTTGTCTTGCTCAGCGGCGCAGTCCGAGACGGCCGATGATGGCGCGATAGCGCTCGACGTCGGTGCGCGTCAGGTAATCGAGCAGCCGGCGCCGCTTGCCGACCAGCTTGAGAAGGCCACGCCGCGAGGCATGGTCCTTGGGATGGTCACGGAGATGCTCTGTCAGCAACCGGATCCGCTCGCTGAGCACCGCGATCTGCACCTCCGCCGAACCGGTGTCGGTGTCGTGCCGCCGGTGCTCGGCGATGATCTCCGTCTTGTTCAGCAGCTCGGGCAATCAGGTCTCCGTGGCCGGCCATGGCCGTCGCCATGCGGGAAGCGCAGCTCGAAGCCGCCCGCAGGTCGTGCCGGAGTGTAGCAGGGGGCGTCAGCTGGCCGGGGAACCGCTGTTCGGCGCGCACAGCAGCAGCGCCGCCCGCAGGCAGCTGACCGTCGCCGGCGCCCGCCCCACCTGCTCACCGTCGACGTCGAAGAGCAGCGGCTCTCCGAGCGAAGTCACCGTCACCCGGCGGCCGCGCCGCACCTCGACACCCGGCCTCCCGATGTGCTCGCCGCGGTAGAGGCGAGGCATCTCGCGTAGCGATCGCAGCCGCGGCTTCGGTTCGAAGATCACCACGTCGAGCATACCGTCGTCGATGCTCGCCTGGGGAGCGACCAGCATCCCCGCCCCGAAGTAGCGCCCGTTGGCGATGACCACGTTGTGGACGGTGCTCTGCAGGATGTCGCCGTCGACCTCGACGCGAGCCGGCCGCGGACGGTAGGCCATCAGCGCCGCCAGCGAGTGATAGAGGAAGACGGACCTGCCGCCACCGCGCTTGCCGCTGCGGTTCACCCGCGTCACCACCTCGCCGCCGATGCCGCAGTCGGCGATGTTGACGAAGTGACGGGGACCGGGGACACCCTCGCCGTGGAACTCGATGCGACCGATGTCGACGCGGCGGACCTGGCCGCTGGCGAGCAGGGCGCAGGCGGCGCCGGGATCGAGGGGGATGCGGGCGGTGCGGCGGAAGTCACCGCCGGTGCCGCTGGGCAGCATTCCCAGCCGGGCGCCGGGCGCCACCGGCTCCCCGGTGGCGGCGTCGAAGAAGCCGTTGAGCACCTCGTTGAGGGTGCCGTCACCGCCGGCGGCCACCACCCGGTCGCACCCCTCACCCAGCGCGGCCCGGGCCAGCTCGGTCGCCTGGCCCGGGGCGGTGGTCACCCGCACCTCTGCCGCGACGCCGGCCCCCTCGAGGCAGCGGTGCACCTCCGGCCAGCGACGGCCGGTGCGTCCGCCGGCGCTGGCGGGGTTGACGATGACGACCGTCCGCCCGCTCATCGCACCCGCGCCGCCGGCACGGATCCCGCCTCCTCGACCGCGGTCCGCGCCGCTCGGGCGGCGGTCCAGGCGGCCGCCCCCAGCCCGCCGCCGTCGAGGGTGGCGTCGACGCCGGCACAGATCGCGCCGCAGGCGGCGAGGTTGGCCACCACCACCCGGCCGAAGCCGTCCACCGGCCGCCCTCGGCCGTCGGTGCGCAGCCCGGCGGTGAGGAAGGGCTGCTCGCGGAAGCGGGAGCGCGCCACCAGGTCGGCGGGTTGGAGCCCGGCGGTCGGGGCGCCGCCGGCGAAGACGGGCAGGTCGAGCAGCCGTTCGCGGGGCAGCCGGTCGAGGCTCAGCCCGCCCCCGAGGTACTTGCCGGTTGCCAGCACCAACGCCCGGCATTCCAGCCGCGCGCCGCCGGTGAGCCGGACGGCGAGGGCTCGCCCCCGATCCAGCTCCACCTCCTCGACCTGACCGGACACCAGGGTGGCGCCGGCGCCGGCGGCCATCCGCTCGCAGGCCGCCTGCAGCCGCCATCCCGGGGCCGAGGGCGGTGGGCTGAGCAGCTCGGCGACGGCGATCCCCGCGGCCGCCGAGAGCCGCTCGCGGACCGCCTCCGCCTCGTCGAGGCCCATGACCGGAGCCAGCAGCGCCAGTCCGGGCGAGCTCTCGAGGCGGCCGGCGGCGTCGGCCAGCGAGCGGCCGAGTGCCTCGGCCGCGCCCGGTCGCTCGAGAGCTCGGGCGACTGTGGCGGGATCGAGCCCGCCGGGCAGGCCGCGGGACAGCGCGGGAGGGGGCGGAAGAGTCAGTGGCTGGGCATCTCCCGGTGTTCCCGGGGGCGGCTGCTGGCGCAGCGCGGTGGCGACGAACACCGGGTCGGGATGCAGTAGGCCGGCGACGGTTGCCACCACCACGGTCGTGCCGGCACAGCGGCGGAGGTCGCCGGCGGCCACCGACTCCTGCGCCATCACCGTGCGGCGCACCCGTCCATGGACGTCGGCCAGCAGCATCGGCGCCTCCCAGCTCACCCGCATCGGCAGGCCGGCGGCGCCCAGCTCGCGCGCGAGACCCTCGGCCTCGGCGCGCAGCTCGCTCGCGCCGGCCACCACCCCTCCGGCGGCAAAGGGATGCTCCGGGCGATGCCGGGGAAGTGACGCCAGCCAGAGCTCGGCGTTCTCGCTGTCGTCGGGGGGGACGAAGTCGACGGCGCCGGACGAGACCGCGGTGGCGCCCGGTGCGCGCCGCACCACGGTGACGTCAGCGCCGAGTCGCGCGGCGGTCGTCGCCGCCCAGCAGCCTGCCAGCCCTCCTCCGATGACGATCACCTCCGGCATGGCGGGGATGCTACTGACTGCTTGCCAGCAGGGGGCTGGGTGCGCCCGGCGGCGCCGTCGACGTCGCGGCGTGGTACACAGACCCGCATGCTTCGCTTCCTGACGGCGGGCGAGTCGCACGGCCCGCAGCTCACGGTGATCGTCGAGGGCGTTCCGGCGGGCCTTCCTCTCAGCGGCCCGCGCGACATCGACCCCGACCTGCGACGCCGCCAGTGGGGCTACGGTCGAAGCAAACGGCAGCAGCTGGAGAGTGACGCCGCCGAGATCCTCAGCGGGGTGCGCGGCGGGCGGACACTCGGCTCCCCGATCACCCTGGTGGTCCACAACCGCGTCTGGGATGACTGGCGCAAGGTGATGCAGGTCGAAGCGCGCGGGTTCCAGCCCAAGAAGGTCACCCGTCTGCGCCCCGGGCATGCCGACCTCGCCGGGGTCCTCAAGTACGGATTCGACGACGTGCGCAACGTGCTCGAGCGGGCCAGCGCGCGCGAGACGGCGGCTCGCGTCGCTGCCGGCGCGGTGGCCAAGGCGCTGCTGCACCGCGCCGGCACCGCGCTGCACTCCTACGTGCGACGCATCGGTGAGGTGGAAGCCCCGCTGGTCGATGCGTCGGTGATCGATTGGTCCGCGGTCGAGGCCTCACCGGTGCGCTGCCCCGATCCCGAGGCGGCGGGGCGGATGATCGCCGCCATCGACGCGGCCGCCGAGGCCGGAGACACCCTGGGTGGCACCGCCATCGTGCTGGCCACCGGCGTCATCCCCGGGCTGGGCAGCTACGTTCACTGGGACCGCCGTCTCGACGGGTTGCTGGCACAGGCGCTCTGCAGCATCCAGTCGGTGAAGGGTGTCGACCTCGGCGCCGAGGTGGCGTCGGTGCCGGGGTCACGGCTGCACGATGCGCCGCGCTGGGTGGAGGGCGAGGGTTTCCGCCACGGCTCCAACAACCAGGGAGGCCTCACCGGCGGCGTCACCGACGGTGAGGACGTCTGGGCCCAGGTGCACTTCAAACCGATCGCGACCATGCGCACCCCCATGCGCAGTGCCGACCTGGCGACCCGCCAGGAGGTCAGCGCCCACTACGAGCGCAGCGACGTCTGCCACGTGCCCGCCGGCGCGGTGGTGGCGGAGGCGATGATGGCCTGGGTGCTCGCGGCGGCGCTGCTCGAGAAGTTCGGCGGCGATTCGATGGACGATCTGACGGGCGCGGTGCGCAACTACCGGCGCCGTCTGGGCCGTCGCTGATCGCCGTCCCGACGGGCGGCGCTCACGGGATCATCGACCTGGTCTGGGCGACGTCGAGCTGCATCTGGGCGACCAGGGCGTCGACGCGATCGAACCTCACCTGTTCGCGCAGCCACGCGTCCACCTCGACCCAGGCGTGCTCCCCATAGAGATCGCCGTTGAAGTCGAGAAGGTGCGCCTCGACCAGGAGCAGCGCGTTCTCGGCATGGAACGTCGGACGGCGACCGATGGAGATCGCGGCCGGGTGGCGCTCACCGTCCGCGCGCCGGTAGCGGCCTGCGTAGACGCCGTCGGCAGGCAGCTGCATCTCGGCCGAGACGGCGACGTTGGCGGTGGGAACGCCGATCGCGCGGCCCCGTCCGTCGCCGCGCTCGACCACCCCGTGGATCTCGTAGGGACGTCCGAGCAGGGCCGCGGCCGTGGTCACGTCACCGCCGCGCAGGCGGTCGCGGATCGCTGCCCCCGAGATCACTCCCACCCCCGGCGCGTCGACCGGCTCGACCAGCTCGACCCGCAAGCCATGCTGGTCTCCGAGCTCGAGCAACGACGGCGCGTCGCGGTGATGACGGCCGGCGACCAGGACGTGTGCGCGCAACTTGCTGATGGCGACGTCACGCACGAGGTGATCGACGGGATGCGGCGGGCGCCCGCCGGTGGGCGCCACGCAGGTGACGTCGATTCCCGCCGCCTCCAGGAGCGCCAGCTTCTGGGACGGATCGGTGAGCAGCCGGGGCGCCGTCTCGGCCGGCGCCGATGACGCCGGACGCCGGTCGCCGATCAGCACCATCGAGGGAACCCCGAGCTCACCGGCGACCCGTCGCGTTCGCTCGATGATCGCCCGGTGGCCGCGGTGAACGCCGTCGAAGAACCCGAAACTCAGCGCCGCCCCGCGCAGCGACGGGGGGATGTTCCTCGGGTCGTCGATGAGCTGCATGTGGGGCCGCGTCGAGACACTAGACGCCGGCCGGAGCCGGCATGCCACCCAGCAGCGCCCGCGCCGCCTCGGCAACCTCGGCGGGCGATGCAGGAGAGGGCTCCACCCCGGGCGCAGGTGCGACACCGCCGATGCGGGCGACGAAGGCGATCCGCAACTCTCGGTGGCCGAGGCCGCCGGCACCGTCCAGGACCCGGGGCCGCACCAGCGGACGCTGGTCGCCGGCAGGCGGCGGGACGACGGTGGTGGCGGCAGCTCGCCACTCCCCCCCGTCGACCCTGACCCAGGTTGCGTACATCCCGGCCGCCGGCAGGCACTTGTCCGGCGGCAGTGCGAGCCGCCCGCCATTCGTACCGTCGCTCTTAAGGTGTCCGTCGACCAGATAGGCGTGGCCGAGCAGACGGTTCGCCACCTCCAGGTCGCCAGAGGCGAGGGCGGCACGAATGGCGGACGACGAGACGACGGCGCCATCGACGGTCACCGGCTCCACGGTCACCACCTCGAAACCGTGCTCCCCGCCGAAGGCTCGAAGGAAGGCGAGGTCACCGCGCCGCTTGTGCCCGAGTGCGAAGTCGGGCCCGGCCACCATGGTTCGCAGCGGGAACGCATCCAGCAGCCGCTGGCAGAAATGCTCCGCCGACCAGCGCGAGAGCGCCAGGTCGAAGCGCAGCACCACCATCCGATCGACACCATCGGCAGCGAGCAGGTCGCCGCGCTCCTCCAGGGTGGTCAGCCGCTCCGGGCAGCGGTCGGGGGTGAGGACACAGCGGGGATGAGGGTCGAAGGTGATGATCACCGTCTCGCCGCCGGCGTGCCGGGCGCGGGTGACCGCGGTCTCGATCAGGCGGTGGTGACCGCGATGGACACCATCGAAGTTGCCGATGGAGAGCACCACCGGGTGGTCGGCGGCACCGTGCGCGTCCGGCAGTCCCGCGTCGATCCGCATGCTCACCACCCGCCGGCGGGAACCGCCGCGCCCCATGCCATCACCTTCACCGGGCGGAGCAGGTTTCCCTGCAGCTCGCCCACCGCGAGCAGGTCTCCCTCCGGCCCGTGGGCACGGCAGAGACCCTGCGGTCGGGGGTCGGGCAGCCGGGGCACCCAGACCGCCTGGCCACGGCGCAGCTGCAGGGCCAGCGGTGGCGCCAGGTCGACTCGGGGCATGAACGCCACCGCCGTCTCCGGTGGCAGCAGCGCGCTCGCGGGATCGTCGAGGGCCGCCATCTGCTCGACGGTGATCGCGTCGGCGAGGGTCAGCGAACCATACCCGGTGCGTTCCAGCCAGCCCAGCAGCCCGCCGGTGCCGACCGCCTCACCGAGGTCGGCGGCGAGCACCCGCATGTAGGTCCCCTTGCCACAGACGACGTCGAGCTCCGCCTCGGCCAGCCGCCCGGGCCGGAATCCGAGCAGCTCGGCACGGAGGACGCTGACCAGGCGCGGCTCCCGCTCGACCTCGCGTCCTTCGCGGGCCAGCTCGTACAGGTGCCGTCCCTCGCGACGCACCGCCGAGTGCATCGGCGGCACCTGCTCGATCTCGCCGACGAACCGCTGCAGGGCGGCGGCGACGGTCGCCTGGTCGAGAGCCGAGGCATCACCGGTCTCGACCACCTCGCTCTCGGTGTCGAGGGTCTCGCTGCGCACCCCGAGACGGACCACGCAGTGGTAGCGCTTGGGTTGCAGGTGCAGGTAGTCCACCAGCCGGGTCGCCTGACCCACGCAGATGGGGAGCAGCCCGGTTGCCGCGGGATCCAGCGTGCCCGCGTGACCGACCCGGCGCTCCGCGAGCAGCCGGCGCACCTGACGCACCGCTGCGAAGGAGGTCATCCCTGCGGTCTTGTTGAGCGGGAGCACGCCGTGCAGCCGCCCCGCCCGGAGCCGGCCCGGGGGCGTCGCCAGGGTCGGCTCGGTCAAGCCGCTCCCAGCTCGCGCCGTGCCACCGCCAGCACCTCGTCCTCGGCGTCGGCGAGCGGGAGCGCCAGCTCGGCGCCGGCAGCGCGGCGGTGACCGCCGCCGCCGAACGGACGGCAGATGGCGGTCGCGTCCACCTCGTCGCGGGTGCGCACGCTGATCTTGGTGCGCGCCGGCGCCAGCTGCTTGAAGAGGATGGCGATCCTCATGGTGTCGATCGTCTGCAGCTCGTCGATGATCCCGTCGGTCTCCTGGGTCCGCGCCTCTGCCTGCCGCAGCATCGATTCGGTCACCTCGGTCCAGATCAGCCGGCCCTCGAGCTCGCTGCGCATGCCGGCCACCGCCAGGGCAACCAGCCTCAGCTGGCTCACCGGGCGCGACTTGAAGCTGTTCAGCGCCACCCAGGCGGGATCGGCGCCCAGCGCCGCCAGGTCGGCAGCCAGACGGAGAGCCGCCTCGTTGGTGTTCTCGTGGCGGAAGCCTCCGGTGTCGGTGAGCACCGCGGCGTAGAGATTGTTGGCGGCCTCCACCGGGATCGGGGCGTCGAGCGCGCGCAGCAACCGGTATACGACCTGGCCGGTGGCGCTTGCCTCCGGCTCGATCAGGTTGATGGTGCCGTAGGCGTCATTGCTGAAGTGATGGTCGACGTTGACCACCGGAAGGTCGCCTTCGAGCAGCGACCGGCACTCGCCGAAGCGCTGCAGAGTGGCGCAGTCGAAGGTGAAGACGGCATCAATGCGTTCCGGCGCGCGCTCCAGCGTGTCGTACCCCGGCAGGTAGCCGAGCAGGAAGGGCTCGGGCTCGGGAACCATCGGATGTGGGCGCTTGCCCATCGCGCGCAGCGAGGCCGCGAAGGCCAGCGACGAACCCAGGCTGTCGGCGTCGGCGTCCTTGTGGGCCAGGCAGACGATGTCTTGGGAGCGCTGCAGCAGGGCGCGGATGTCGCCGAGCACCTCCTCCAGCGACGGCCAGCTCGTCTCGCGCTGCGGCGCTGTGCTCATCGATCGTCCTCCGTGGGCTGCGGCGATGGCGGTGGCGGTTCGAGGTCGCGGAGCATGCTGCTGATGCGCACGCTGTAGGCGATCGACTCGTCGAGCTCGAAGCGGAGATGGGGCACGGTCTTGAGGTTCTCCAGCCGCGTCCCCAGCACCGACCGCAGGTATCCCTCGGCGTGCGTCAGCGCCCCCACCACCCGCTGACGCTCCTCGTCGCTGCCGAGAGCGCTCACCATCACCCGGGCGCTGCGCAGGTCGGGAGCGGGACGCACCTCGCTGATCGAGGCCAGGCGCACCCGGGGGTCCTTCATCTCGGTCAGCATCAGCTGGGAGATCTCCTGGCGCAGTTGGCTGGCGACGCGTTCGAGGCGCGGGGTGCGGCCTCGGCCGCGGGGATTGCCGGCAGGCCCGCGGCGGACGTCGGCTCTGGGCATCGACTCAACACCCGCTCACAGGTTCTGCTGCTCGACGGTGTACGCCTCGAGCAGGTCACCCTCCTGGAAGTCGGTGAAGTCCTCGACGGTGATCCCGCAGTCGAACCCCTGGGCGACCTCGCGCACGTCGTCCTTGAAGCGCCGCAGTCGCTCGATCCTGCCCTTGTGGATCTCGCCGCCGTCTCGCATCACCCGGATGGTGGCGCCACGGGTGATCCTGCCCTCGACGACGTGCGAGCCGGCGATGGCGTTGCGACCGTCGACGGTGAAGACGCGGCGGACCTCGGCCCGACCCTGGAAGACCTCGACGAAGGTGGGCTCGTAGAGGCCCTTGATCGCCTTCTCGATGTCGTCGGTGATCTGATAGATCACCTCGTAGTAGCGCACGTCGACGCCCTGCGTCTCCGCCGCCGCCTTGGCGGCAGGGTCGGGGCGGACGTTGAAGCCGATCACGATCGAGTCGGTGACGGCGGCAAGGTTGACGTCGGACTCGGTGACCGCCCCCACGCCGTCGGCCACGACCTCGATGCGGACCGTCGGGTCGTCGATCTTGGTGATCTGACCGCGGACCGCCTCCAGCGAGCCGTTGGCCTCCGCCTTGATCAGCAGGTTGAGGCGCTTGATCCCGCCGTCGGTGGTCTGGGTGGCGAGGTCGGCGAGGGTGATCCGCCGCACCGGCTGGGCGATCGCCTGACGCTGGGTGGTTGCCCGCTGCTCCGCCAGGGTGCGGGCGGCGCGCTCGCTGTCCATCACCTGGAGGATGTCGCCGGCGACGGCCACGTCGCGCAGTCCGGTCACCACCACCGGCATGCTGGGACCGGCCTCCTTCACCCGCTTGCCGGCGTCGGTGACCAGGGCTCGCACGGTGCCGTGGACCGCGCCCGCCACCACCTGGTCGCCCACCCGCAGGGTGCCGTTCTGGACCAGGACGGTGGCGATGGGACCGCGGCCGCGCTCGAGCCGGGAATCGATGACGGTGCCCACCGCCGGGCGCTTGGGGTTGGCCTTGGGTTCCTCGATGTCGCTGACCAGGAGGATGACGTCGAGCAGGTCGTCGATGCCCTGTCCGGTCCTGGCGCTGGTGCGTACCAGCGGGGTGGTGCCGCCGTACTCCTCGGGAATCACCTCGCGCTCGGACAGCTGCTGGAGGACGCGATCGGGGTTGGCGTTGTCGCGGTCGATCTTGTTGAGCGCGACGACGATGGGAACCCCGGCGGCGCGGATGTGCTGGATCGCCTCGTCGGTCTGGGGCATGACCCCGTCGTCGGCGGCGACCACCAGCACCGCGACGTCGGTGACGTCGGCGCCGCGAGCCCGCATGGCGGTGAAGGCCTCGTGCCCCGGAGTGTCGATGAAGGTGATCAGCCGGCCGTTCTTGTCGACCTGGTAGGCGCCGATCCGCTGAGTGATGCCGCCCGCCTCGCCGGCCGCCACCCGCGACTGGCGGATGTGGTCGAGCAGCGAGGTCTTGCCATGGTCGACGTGCCCGAGCACGGCGACGACCGGCGGTCGCGGCACCAGCGCCTTGGGATCCTCGCCGGAAAGGTCGAGCAGTGGGTGACGGGCACGGCCCCCGCCGGCCGGGGCGCGCGCGGGCGCCGCGTCCTCGCTCTCCGCCTCGAAGCCGAAATGGTCGGCCGCGAGCGCCGCGGTGTCGAAGTCGATGGAGGCGTTGAGGGTTGCGGTGACCCCATTGCTCATCAGGTACTTGACCACCTGTGCCCCGGAGACCGAGAGGCGGTCGGCCAGCTCCTTGACCGTCAGGGCGGCCGGGAGCCGGATCTTCTTCACCGTGGCGATGACAGTTCCTCCAGGGGGATCGCGCCGAGGCTGGCGGCGAGGGCGTCGTGGTCGATGCGATCAGGGGTGGTGCGAAGGGCGCGCGTCAGAGCCCGTCGCCGGCGCGCCTGCGACAGACAGGTTGTACCCGTCTGGCGGCAGAGGTAGGCGCCCCGGCCGCTCCGCTTCCCGGTGAGATCGACCTCGACCGGGCCGGCGACCGGGAGCACGAGCCGGACCAGCTCGCGTTTCGGCTTCACTGTACGGCATCCGACGCAGGTCCGCTCCGGCCGCCGGGCGGCCTGGTATGCGACGGCGCTCATCCCGCGTCCTCCCCCTCCGGGGCCGGGGAGGTGGCCGTCTCCCGGCGCGGATGACCGGATTCGCCGGAGATGTCGATCCGCCAACCGGTGAGCCGGGCCGCCAGCCGGGCGTTCTCGCCGGAGCGGCCGATGGCGAGGGAGAGCTGGTCGTCGGGAACGACCGCGTGGGCGGTCCGGGTCTCGTTGTCGAGCTCGACGGCGCTCACCTGGGCGGGGGCCAGGGCGGAGGCGACGTACTCGGCCGGATCGGCGGACCACTCCACCACCTGCACCTGCTCCTCGCCGAGCTCGGAGACCACCGCGCGGATGCGAACCCCCCGGGGACCGATGCAGGCGCCCTGGGCGTCGATCCCCGCCTCCGGCGCGTGCACCGCCACCTTGCTCCGGCGCCCCGCCTCTCGAGCCACCGCCTTGACCAGCACCCGCCCGTCGGCGAGCTCGGGCACCTCCTGCTCGAGCAGCCGGCGGAGCAGGCTGGGATGGGTGCGTGACACCACCACCACCGCGTCGCGCTGGCGGCGCCGGACATCGATCACCACCACCTTGAGGTGCTGCTGACGCTGTAGCTGCTCGCCCGGCGTCTGCTCCTCGGGCGGAAGCAGCGCCGCCAGGTTGCCGGCGCGGACCCACCACAGCGCACCGTCGAGACGCTCCACCAGCACGTCGATGAGCTCGCCCTTCTGCGCCATGCCCTCGCGGATCACCCGCTCGCGTTCGGCCTCGCGCGCCCATCCCGCAACCGCCGCCTTGGCGGCCTGCGCGGCCTGCCGCGCGAAGTCGGCCACCGGGGCCTCCACGGGAGCGCTGCCGCCGCGTCCGTCGTCGCGGAACAGGCCGACCGAGCCGGCGCCGAGGTCGACGCGAGCCTGGACCTCGGGATCGTCGGCGACCAGTCGCCGGTACGTGTCGACGACGGCGCCCTCGACGATGCGCCGCACCGTCGCCTCGTCGATGGCGAGATCACGCTGCAGCGCAACCAGCGCCTCGCGCAGGGCGGCACCGCCGGTGGGCACCCGCCCGGGAGCCGAGCCCGCTCGTGGTCCCGCTGTGCTCATGTCAGATGTCCACCGCGCGGCGGGCGCCGGCGATGTCGGCGACGAGGATGCTGACCGCTCGCAGGGCACGTCCCTCGCGCACCTCGACCTCGACCGACTGGTCGCTCACGGCCAGCAGGCGACCCTCGACCACGGTGGTCGTCTCACCGCTGCGAAAGCGGACGTTGACGCGCATGCCGAGAGCTCTCTCCCAGTCCCTGGGGCGGCGCAGCGGGCGCTCGGCGCCGGGAGACGACACCTCGAGGTGATATGGCGTGCTGCCCTCGATGGGATCGTGGGCGTCGAGAACGGCGCTCACCGCGTGGGACACCCGCTCGCAATCGTCGAGATTCACGCCGCCCGACTTCTCGATCAGCAGGCGCAGCACCGGCTCGGCACCGCGCGCATCCCACTGCGCCTCGTAGAGCTCGACGCCGCACTGCCGGAGCGAGGGCTCGACCAGGTCGGAGATACGCTCGAGGACGTCGTTCGCCATGGCCCGGGGTTGGTCCCTGACATCCGGCCTGCGCGCCGGTGCGGCCCACCCCACGTCGGGGCAGCCACTCATTGTACCGCCGGCCTCCGCGCCCGCCCGGCGCGAAGGGTGTGGTTACACGGCCACGCGGCGCTCGATCCGCCGTGGCGCACGACGCCCGGGCGGTGCCGCCCCGGGACGCATCTCGTCGACCGTGTGCCAGGCGACCAGCAGGGTGCTGGCGTTGAAGATCGAGCTGTAGGTCCCGGTGATGATGCCGATCAGCAGCGCCAGCACGAAGCCGCGGATGCTTTCGCCGCCGAAGAGCACCAGCGCCAGCAGCACGAAGGTGACCGTCAGCGCAGTGTTGAGCGAACGGGTCATCGTCTGCGCCGTCGACAGGTTGATGGTCTGGTCGAAGGTGAACCGCGGCCCTACCCGCAGGTTTTCGCGGATGCGGTCGAAGACGACGATGGTGTCGTGGATGGAGAAGGCCACCGAGGTGAGCAGGGCGGTGACGAAGAGGCTGTCGACCTGGGCGATGCTGCTGAAGTGACCGATGATCGCCCAGATCCCGGCCAGCACGAAGACGTCGTGGAGCAGCTTGAAGAAGGTGCAGACCGAGAAGCGCCAGGCGCTGATCCCCCGACCGCGGAACTGGTAAGCGAGGTACAGGGCGATCGCCACCGAGGAGACCAGCACCAGGATGATGGCGCTGCGCACCAGGCTGCTGGCGATGGTGGGCCCCACCGTCTCCAGCTGGATCTGGGGCTTGCCGCCGACCGACTTGATGCCGTAGTCCTTGGCCAGGGCGTCGTCGATCTGGGTCACCCGGGTGATGGCTGAGGGCAGGGTGCGGATCGAGAAGCGGTTGTTGTCCTCGGCCTGCACCTCCGGCTGCAGGTCTGCAGCCACCCGCCGCGCGGTGGCGGCGACCTGCGACTGGGTGGTGGGTCGGTTCAGGGTGGCGTCGATGCGGTTGCCGCCCGCGAAGTCGAGTCCCAGCCGGAATCCCCAGATGAGGATGGCCAGGATTCCGGGGATGATGATGGCGATCGATCCCGCGAACCAGAGGTTGCGCGAGCGGACGATGTCGAAGCGTCCCCCGGGCGGCCGCTCCTCGTACTCCTCATGGATCTCCGTGTACAGCCGCGGGTTGCGCCCCACGTTGCGCTGCAGCACGAAGGCGAAGAGCGCCCGGGTGATGGTCACCGCGCTGAAGAAGGAGACCATGACGCCGATCGCCAGGGTGAGGGCGAAGCCCTTCACGACGCTGCTCCCGAAGATGTAGAGGAAGAAGCAGGCGATCAGCGTCGAGATGTTGCTGTCGCGGATGGCGGGGAAGGCGCGCCGGAAGCCGGCATCGACGGCCAGGCTCACCGGCCGCCCGTGCCGCAGCTCGTCGCGCGTTCGCTCGAAGATCAGGACGTTGGCGTCGACCGCCATGCCGACGCTGAGGACGAAGCCCGCCAGGCCGGCGAGGGTGATGGTCACCGGGACCACCTTGTAGAGCGCCAGCACGATGCCCGCGTAGCAGAGCAGCGCGACGCCGGCGAGCAGGCCCGGGAAGCGGTAGTAGCCGACCATGAACAGGATGATCACGATGAAGCCGACCAGACCGGCGATCAGGCTCTTGCGCACCGTGTCCTGACCGAGGGTGGCGCTGACCGAGCTCGACTGGATCGGGGCGATGGTGGCCGGCAGGGCTCCGGCGGAGATCTGATCGGCCAGGGTGCTGGCCTGGTCCTGGGTGCCGATACCGGTGATCTGCGTCTGGCTGCTCGACGGCTGGATGACGTTGGGGGCGGTGATGACCTGGTTGTCGAGGAAGATGGCGACGCGGTTCTGGGGGGTGCCCTGCTGCTGCTGAAAGGCGGCGGTGGTGATCTTCGACCACTCGTCGGCTCCGGCGGCGTTGAAGGAGATGCTCACCGCCGGCTGGCCGACCTGGTCGAGCGTTGCCGAGGCACTGGTCACGTCGGCGGCCTGCAGGGCGTTGTCGATCTTCCAGTGGTAGCCGGAGGGGTAGAGGTTGGTCTGGGCGAACTGGGCGGGGTCGTAGAGGTTCTGTTGGTCGGCGAGAAACTTGGGATCCTTGCGGTTCGGGGCCCCCTGGACCGCGGTGGCGAAGTAGAGCTTGGAGGTCGTTCCCAGCGTCTTCACCGCGGTGGCGATGTCGACTCCGGGCAGCTGCACCAGCACCTGGTCGCTGCCTTGGGCCTGGACGGTCGCCTCGGAGACGCCCAGCCGGTTCACCCGCTGCGCCAGCACGGTCACGGTGTCACGCTGCGCCGTGTCGAGGCTGACGCTGGGGGGAAGTCCGGTCCGGCAGTTGGTGCCCGGGGGATCGTTGAAGCCACGGCAGATGGCGATTGTCAGCTCGCTGCCACCCTGGATGTCGAGACCCTTGTGGATGAAGAGGTCGAAGCTGCCGATGTGCGGGTTGCGGTCGGCGGGCTGACCGGTGGCGGCGTGGTTCGGCAGGCTTCCACCGCTGCCGACACCCTTGATCGCATAGCGGTAGATGTAGCTGTAGCCGTCGACGAAGAGCGCGCCGATGATGACCGCAATGACGGTCCCGATCACCCAGCGGTTGAGGCGGATCACGGCGGCGAAGTGTAGCTGAGCGGACTCTGCGCGGCCGCCGCCGAATCGACTCCACCGCCGAGCCCGCGCAGCACGGCGGCGCGGTGTTCGGCGAGACGGCCGGCGGCGAGGGCGGCCCTGGTGGTCTCCATCAGCCGGCCCAGGTGGTGCAGGTTGTGGAGGCTGAGCAGGCGGTGCGCCAGGATCTCGCCGGCGGCGAAGAGGTGGCGCAGGTAGGCCCGCGAGAACCGCGCGCAGGCGGCGCAGGGACAGCCCGGCTCCAGCGGCCGCAGGTCCTCGCGCCAGGCCGTCTGCCGCAGCGAGAGGCGGCCGCCGGGGACCAGGGCGGTGCCGTTGCGCGCCAGCCGCGTCGGCAGCACGCAGTCGAACATGTCGGCGCCGGCGGCGATCATGCTGAGCAGCTCGGCGTCGGTCCCCAGCCCCATGACGTATCGCGGCAGCGTGTCGGGCAGCTGGTCGAGGCAGGCGCGCGCCATCGCCTCCATCACCGGGGGAGGCTCGCCCAGCACCAGTCCGCCGATGGCGAGGCCGTCGAAATCGAGCCCGGCCATCACCCGCGCCGATTCCGCGCGCGCCGCGGCGTCGAAGCCACCCTGGACGATGCCGAAGAGCAGCCTGCCCTCGCCGGGATGGACGGCGCGGGATCGCTCCGCCCAGCGGTGGGTGCGCGCGGTGGCGGCGGCGGCGACGTCGCTGCCGGCGCCGAAGGCGACGGGATGGTCGAGACACATGATCACGTCGGCGCCGAGCTTTGCCTGCAGGCGCACCGCCGCCTCGGGGGTGAGGCGCATGCGGCCACCGTCGAACGGCGAGACCACCGTGGCGCCCTCGTCGTCGACCGCTGCGACACCGTCGAGGCTGACCAGTTGGAAGCCGCCGCTGTCGGTGAGGATCGGTCCCTCCCACCCCATCAGCGCGTGGAGACCGCCGGCGCGCTCGACCAGCTCCACCCCGGGTCGCAGCGCCAGGTGGTAGGCGTTGCAGAGAACGATGTCGGCTCCGCTCTCCCGCACCTCGTCGGGATGCAGCGCCCGGACGGTCGCGTGGGTCCCGACCGGCATGAAGGCGGGCAGCCGCACCTCACCGTGACCGGTCGCCAGGCGCCCGAGTCGGGCGGCGCCGTCGCGCGCCTCGATGACCAGGTGCCGGCCGCTCACCCTGTCTCGAACCAGCACAGCATGCAGTCGCCAAAGGAGAGAAAGCGGTAGCCGTGGGCGAGAGCGTGCCGGTAGGCGATGCGCCAGCGCTCCACCCCGACCACCGAGGCCAGCAGCACCAGCAGCGACGACCGCGGCTGGTGGAAGTTGGTGAGCAGTCCGTCGATCACCTGCGGCGGCGCATCGGGATGCAGGAAGACGCGGGTGACCCCCCCGCCTGCAGCGACTGTCCGGCCGGGTGCCCGCCGGCTCTCCAGCGCGCGCACCGCGGTGGTGCCGACCGCGATCACTCGGCCGCCCCCGGCGCGCGCCGCCGCCACCGCCGCCGCCGTCTTCACCGGGACGCGGTAGCGCTCGTGGTGCACCACGTGGTCGGCGATGCGCTCGGTGCGGATGGGGGTGAAGGTTGCGAACCCGACCTCCAGGTCGATCGCCGCCACCGCGATGCCGCGCGCGGCGAGGCGGTCGAGCACGGCGGCGGTGAAGTGCAGCCCGGCGGTGGGCGCCGCGGCGGAGCGCGGCGGACCGGTGCTGAAGACGGTCTGGTACCGCTCGGGCGAGCGGAGCGGGACGCGGATGTACGGGGGCAGCGGCACCTCCCCGGCGGACTCGATGGCGGCGTCGAGGTCGCCGGCGGCGCCGTCCAGGTGCACCGCCCGCGCTGCCCGCTGCTCCGGCAGCGGCTCACCCATTCGCGCTGTCAGGCCCGCTCCGAGCGCAACCTCGGCACCGGGTGGGAGGCGGCGCCCGGGACGCACCAGGCATGCGTAGGCGCCGGGAGCCGGCAACGGGAACAGCACCAAAAGCTCGACCGCGCCTCCACCGCGACGCCGGCCGATCAGGCGCGCGGCGCGGACCCGCGTCTGGTTGACGACCAGCAGGTCGCCAGGCCGGAGCAGCTCGGGAAGGTCGCGGAACCGATGGTCACGCGGCGGCGACGGGGCGGGTGGCAGGTGCAGCAGCCGTGAGGCGTCGCGGGCGGCCAGTGGCTCCTGGGCGATGCTCTCCTGGGGAAGCTGATAGTCGAACAGCGCGGTCGGCAGCGAGAATGTGCCAGTTGCGGCCATATCGTCTGGTGGTCTAGGAAGCGAACAGCGAGGACTGCGCGCCGGCCGCGCCGGGAACGCCGGAGGGGACGGGCTCACCGAGGTGACGGTACGCCCCTGCGGTGGCCAGCCGTCCCTGCGGAGTGCGCACCAGGAAACCGAGCCGGATCAGGAAGGGTTCGACGACGTCCTCGACGGTGTCGGGATCCTCGGACACGCTAACCGCGATGGTGCCGAGGCCGACCGGACGGCCGGCGTACGCCCGGCAGAGGACGCCGAGCACCCGCCGGTCCAGCTCGTCGAGGCCGGTCTCGTCGATGCCGAGCACGGCCAGCGATTCGGCGGCGACGGCGGCGTCGATCCGTCCCGCGGCCCGCACCTGGGCGAAGTCGCGGGCCCGGCGCAGCAGGCGGTTGGCGATCCGCGGCGTGCCTCGACTGCGTGCCGCGATCAGCTCGGCGCCGGCGTCGTCGACGGCGATGCGCAGCAGCCCGGCCGAGCGGCGGACGATCGCGGTGAGCTCTCCGGCGTCGTAGAAGTCGAGCCGGAAGGTGATGCCGAAGCGGTCGCGCAGCGGTCCCCCGAGCGCGCCGGCGCGGGTGGTGGCGCCGACGACGGTGAACCGCTTGAGCTCGAGACGGAGGGCCTGGGCACTGGCGCCCTTGCCCGCCACCCAGTCGAAGCTGAATTCCTCCATCGCGGGATAGAGCGCCTCCTCGACGGTGCGGCTCAGGCGGTGGACCTCGTCGATGAAGAAGATGTCGCCGTCGCCGAGATTGGTGAGGATGGAGGCGAGCATCCCCTGGTGCTCGATGGCGGGCCCGCTGGTGGGACGCATGGTGACCCCCATCTCGCCCGCGATGATCTGCGCCAGGGTGGTCTTGCCGAGTCCCGGCGGACCGTAGAGGAGGACGTGGTCCAGCGCCTCACCCCGGCCCTGGGCCGCCTCCAGCAGGATCTGCAGCTGCTCGCGCACCGCGGGCTGCCCGACGAAGTCGTCGAGCCGGCGCGGTCGCAGGGTCACATCGAGGGCTCGCTCCTCCTCCAGCTCGGCGGGACCGACCAGTCGCGGCTCGGTCACCGCGCCGCCGATCCCACCGTCCGCACCGCCCGCTTCGGCGGGACCGGCGGTCCGGCGGTGGTGTCGAGTTGTCGCAGCGCCGCGCTCACCAGGGCGGCAACCTCGGGCTCCTCCCCCACTCCGGCGACCGCATCGGCGACCGCAGCCCGGGCTTCGCTCTCGCGGAAGCCGAGGCCGACCAGCCCCTCCACCGCGGACGCCACCGCCGCGCTCTCGCCGTCGCGCGACCGCGTCGCAGCGCCCGGCAGGGCCAGCCCGTCCAGCTTGTCGCGCAGCTCGAGGATCACCCGCTCGGCGGTCTTGCGCCCGATCCCCGGGACCGAGGAGAGCAGCGCGACCTCACCGCCGCGCACCGCCCGCACCAGCGTCGGCAGCTCGGCCCGGCCCAGGATCGACAGCGCCGCCTTGGGCCCGATGCGCTCCACCCCGATGAGCAGCCGGAAGAGCCGCAGCTCGTCACGGCTGGGAAAGCCGAAGAGCCGGATGTCGTCGTCGCTGACCGCGGTGTGCACGTGCAGGGTGACCTCGGTCTCCACGCCGCGGTGCTCATGGAGCGTCGCCAGCGTGCGCAGGTGACAGAAGACGCGATAGCCGACGCCGCCGACGTCGATGATGGCGTCCTCGTCGCCCAGGGCGAGCACCCGGCCGCGCAGCAGGGCGATCACGGGCTCACCGGTCGCGCCCGCGCGACCGCCTCGGCAAGACCCGGCGACATCGCTCCCGCCGCCGCCCTCCGTCCGGTCGCGACCACCAGGCGCGCCCGGTGATGGTGACAGATGGCGACCGCGCAGGCGTCGCTGACGTCGTCGGGACCGGGAACGCTGTCGAGACCGAGCAGCCGGAACGACATCCGCGCCACCTGCGACTTGCCGGCCGCACCCCAGCCGGCGACCGCCTGCTTGACCTGCATCGGGGTGTACTCCGCCACCGGCAGGCCGGATCGCGCCAGAGCGCACAGCGCCACCCCACGCGCCTGGGCGACACGCATCGCGCTGCGGCGGTTGCTGGCGAAGAAGAGCTGCTCCACCGCCGCCGCCTCGGGCTGCTCGGCGGTGATCAGCGCGGTCAGCGCATCGAAGAGCTCCGACAGCCGCTGTTCCTCCGGTCGCCCTGCCGCGGTCTCGATGCACCCGGCATGGAGCAGTCGCAGCCGGCCCGGCTCCCCCTCGACGACGGCGACCCCGATTCGTGCCACCCCGGGATCGACGCCGAGGATTCTCAACTCAGGCGCCCCGCCTCACCCCACCGACTCGAGGACGTCGTTCGGGATCTCGGCGTTGGCATACACCTGCTGCACGTCGTCGTGCTCCTCGAGAGCCTCGAGCAGGCGCAGCACCGCCGGCGCCTGCTTGGCGTCGAGCGGCACCGAGGTGCTGGGGGTCATGGTGACCTCGGCATCCTCGATGCTGTACCCGCGCTCCTCGAGCGCTCGGCGCGCCTGCTCGAAGAGCGCCGGCGCCAGGGTGACCTGAACCCCGCTGCCCTCGACCGAGATGTCGCCGTCGGCGCCGACGTCGACGACCTCCAGCAGCTCCAGGGCAAGCTCCTCGGGGTCGCGCCCCCCGGCGGCGACGGCGATCACCCCGCGCTGGTTGAACATCCAGCCGACGCTGTTGGTCTCACCGAGGGAGCCGCCGGCGCGGGTGAAGATGTTGCGCAGCGCGGCGACGGTGCGATTGCGGTTGTCGGTGAGCACGTCCACCATGACCGCCACGCCGTGAGGGCCGTAGCCCTCGTAGCGGATGTCCTCGAGCTGGGCGCCGTCCTTGCTGCCCGCCCCGCGGGCGATGGCCCGCTCGATGTTGTCGGCCGGCATGTTGACATCGCGCGCCTTCTGGACGGCGAGCCGCAGCCGGAAGTTGCCGGCCGGGTCGGGGCCTCCCTCGCGGGCGGCGACGGTGAGCTCGCGGGCGACCTTGGTGAAGACCTGGCCTCGCCGGGCGTCGACCACCGCCTTCTTGTGCTTGATCCCCGCCCACTTGCTGTGACCGGACATGAGGACTCCCCAGGGCGCACTGGCTGCGGCGCTCCGGCACGCCGAACAGACGTTCAGATTGTAGGTGCGCGGCTGCTCAGGAGTCTACGCGCGCCCCGGTGGCGGCCCCGGGTGGGACCAGGCGGCGGTAGAGGTGCTTGCCGATACGGAGCACGGTGCCGTCCACGATCGGGACCGGCTGGTCGGGCCGCAGCTGTCGCCAGCTGTGCTGCGATGGCGCCATGATGGCGATGCCGCCCTGGGCGAGGAGGCGGCGCAGCTCGCTGCTGCTGCGCGCCTCACCGCTCGCGTCCTGCACGCGCCGGGCGAGCTCCAGGGCGTCCCACTCCCTCATCTCCACCTCGGCCACCGGCACCTGGTCGGGGAGCCCTCCACCGCGATGCACCCGGGTGAACTCCTCGTCGGCCCGGCGAGCCTCATCCTCTCCGTGGAACTGGCGGACGATGGCCGTCGCCAGCAGGGCCTTGGCGTCACGGGGATTGAGCTCCCCGTGCTGCATCGCCAGCGCCACCGCGTCGACCCGCGACGCCGGCAGGTCGGTGACCAGGGTCAAGTACTTGACAATCAGGTCGTCGGGGATCGACATCGCCTTGCCGAACTGCGCCTCCGGGGGCTCGGCGATGCCGATGTAGTTGTCGTAGCTCTTGCTCATCTTGCGAACGCCGTCGGTGCCCTCGAGCAGCGGAACGGTGACCACGTCCTGGGGCTCCTGGCCGTACGCTCGCTGCACGTCACGCGCTGCCAGCAGGTTGAAGAGCTGATCGGTGCCGCCGAGCTCGACATCGGCTCCCACCGCGACCGAGTCGTAGCCCTGCAGCAGCGGGTACATCAGCTCGTGGACGCCGACGGCGTGCTCGGCGGCCATCCGCTCGGTGAAATCGGTGCGCTGCAGCAGTTGCTGGACGGTGCGTGTCGTGCAGAGCCGGAGAACCTCCGCAAGGCCCATACCGTCGAACCACTCGGCCTGGCGGCGCACCTCGGTGCGGGCGCGGTCGAGGATGCTGAACAGCTGAGCCAGGTACGTCTCGGCGTTGGCATCCACCTCCGCGGCGGAGAGCGGCGGTCGCGTCTCCGAGCGCCCGCTGGGATCGCCGATGCGCGCCGTCCAGTCGCCGATGACGATCACCGGCAGGTGTCCGGAGTCCTGCCAGGCGCGCAGGCGGCGCATGGGCACGGTGTGCCCCAGGTGGATGTCGGGTGCGGTGGGGTCGACGCCCCACTTGATGCGCAGGCGATCACCGCGTGCCAGCCGCGCCACCAGGTGATCCCGATCCTCGAGGTGCTCGGTGCCGCGGGCGAACTCGTCGACGCTCTGCATCACTCCCGGCCACGATAGCAACTGCCCTTTGCTGTCAGCGCCAAACGGCGCACGCGCACCGAATGGCGGCGGCGCGCCGACGGTCTCGACCAGGGTTGACACCGCCGATCAGGGGGGTAGGCTAGAGGCGTCGACAACGGGTACCGCACACGGAGGATGCAAGCTTCGCGATGCGTACTGCCTGGCAGCGTCTGCGGCACACGAGGGCGGAGAGGTAGGGCCCGGCTGACGGCCGAGCGCCCCGGACCCGGGCCGCTGATCGTCGGGTAGGTCCCCGGCTGGATCGCCGCCATGGGTCGCGGGAAGTGTCGTCGAGTCGCTCGTCGCCGGCGGGGCATCCCACCCAGGCACCGGGGAGCGGTGCCGCTGACAACCCGACGTGATCGGGTACCGACAGAGTTCGGATTTGTTGGGCCGGCCCCAGATGGCCGGCCCTTCTTTTACGGCGCGCTTCGCGCGGCGGGAGGGCGGCACACCACGTGCCGCCCACGGAGGGGGCTGCCGCCCCCTGCGCCACTCGGCTTCGCCTCGCAGCGCACCCCTGCCACGGCGCGACTCCGCGCCGGGCGCGGCTTTGCCGCGCTGAGGCGCGACGCCTCCGTTTCGGGCTGACTGGGATTCAGTTCTCGCAACGGTCTTGACGTCGCGCTGCGGCGCGGCGGGAGGGCGGCACACCACGTGCCGCCCACGGAGGGGGCTGCCGCCCCCTGCGCCACTCGGGTTCGCCTCGCAGCGCACCCCCCTTTCGGGCGCGACTCCGCGCCGGGCGCGGCTTTGCCGCGCTGAGCGCTAACCCCGTGAGACCGCCGGATGGCTGCGCCAGGCGAAGCGGAGGGGGGCGCCGGCGGCGCGGTTGATGCCGACCCGCGGACCGCTGACCAGGGGTGGCGGCTCGACCGCCGCGAGCACCGCCAGCCGCGAGGAGCCGTCGCACACGTCGATGCCGTTGTCGACACGCGCCAGCCGGAGCCCCTGGCAGAGGTTCCCGGGACCGCTCAGCAGGCGCTCCGCCGGCTGCGGGGTCCGTCCCCCGGCGACCTCGCGGCGGCGCCGCACCACCGCCTCTCCCCGCTCCACCGCGGCGGCGCGCAGCAGCACCGCTCCGGCCCGGCCGTCGGGTTCGGTCACCAGGTTGGCGCAGTGGTGGATCCCGTAGCTCAGGTAGACGTAGAGGTGGCCGGGGACGCCGAACATGATCGCCGCACGCGGCGTGGGGCCTCGGTGCGCGTGCGACGCCTCGTCCTGGGTGCCGAGGTAGGCCTCGACCTCGACGATCCGGGCCAGCACCTCATCGTCGCCACCGGGATCCGCCAGCAGCGCGGCGCCGACCAGCTCGCGGGCGACCTGCACGGTGGGACGCTCGAAGAAGCCGCGGCCCAGCCGGTGCACCTTACTTGGCTTGGCTGTCCTTGCCGTTGGTGGTGGTGTCGGCCAGCGATGACGACAGGTCGCCAGGGAGCACCGGCTTGAGCACCGACTGCACGGCGGGGTCGAGGCGCGACACGTGGCTGGTGATCAGGGAGTTGTCGATGCCCTGGCGCGCCTGGGTCCGGTCGGCGGGAAGGTTGGTGAACTGCCGATCGCTGGTGTTGCCGACGGCCAGCCATACGATGGCGACCAGAGCGATCTCGAAGCCGGCGACCACCACGCCCGCGATCGCGCCGGCGGTGCGGTCGAAGGCGAGGGTGGTGATGCCTCGCACCTTCTCGCGATAGAGGGCGCCGAGGATCTCCAGCATCAGGGTGACGGCAGCGACCACTCCGAGGAAGGTCCAGCCGGCCGCCCAGAGGTCACTCTGATTGCCGCCGCCGTGGAAGAAGCGCTCGATGGCGTTGCCGGCAAAGCCGGCGGCGGCCACCCCGGCGTAGAAGCCAGCGAAGGCGAACATCCGCCCGAAGAGTCCCAGCCGCCAGCCGAGGTAGACGTTGCCGGCCAACAGGATGACGGCGACGACGTCGACGATCAGGCTCATGCCCGCACCTCGGCACCGCAGCTGGCGCGCAGCGCTGTGGCGATGGCCTCGTGCAGCGACTGGACCTCGGCGCCGGTGAGGGTGCGATCGGGAGCGCGGTAGACGAGGCGGAAGGTGTATCCCTTGCGGTCGGGACCGAGCCGGTCGTCGCGGTATTCGTCGTACAGCTCGGCCGACTCCAGAAGGGTGCCGCCGGCCTCTCGGATGGCGGCGAGCGCGGTGCCCGCGCGAGTGTCCTCGGGAACGATCACCGCGAGGTCCCGCACCACCGCGGGCATCCTCGCCGGGGTGTGGAACCGCGGGGTGCGTGGCACCTCGGGCGCCACCGCGTCGAGTCGCAGCTCGGCAACAGCCACCCGGCCGCGGAGCTCGTAGGCGTCGGCGACCGAGGGCTCGAGCTCGCCGAGAACGCCGACGCCCCGCCCCTCGACCACGAGCGCGCCGCAGCGCCCCGCATTCATGCCTTCGACTGTCATCGGCTCCACGATCAGCGATCCTCCCGCCAGCTCTCGGACGAGCCACGCTAGCACGGCCTGGAGCCGCCGAAGTCGCGACTCTGCAACCGCCGCGTCGCCGTCGTGCGTCTGTGAGAGCAGGCCGACCAAGAGCGGCTCGGCGGGCAGCGGGGGAAGGCCGCTGTCGGCGCCGTCCGGGGTGGAACCGACAGGAGGATGGACCCGCTGGCCCTCCCAGAAGGCCCGGCCAACCTCGAAGATCTCGACGTCCGCCGCCTCGTGCCGGAGATTGGCGGCCAGGGCGAGGCAGAGCCCGGGCAGCAGGCTGGTGCGGAGCACGCTCCATTCCTCGCTGAGCGGATTGAGCAGCGGCAGCGGGGTGATCCCCCGCCCCAGCCCGCCGAGCCGGGCGGCGGCGACCCGGGAGGTGAAGGAGTAGGTGATGACCTCGTCGAAACCGGCGCCGGCGCAGACCTCGCGCACCCGGTCGTCGAGCGGCGCGGCCGGCGCCAGCGCGGTGACCGGGGTGCGGCGTCCGGGGAGCGTGCTCGGCACCCGGCCGTAGCCCAGCGACCGGCCCACTTCCTCGACCACGTCGGCAGGGATGGCCACGTCGCGCCGCCAGTGAGGAGCCAGCACCCGGAGCGCCCCGCCGTCCTGCTCCACCGAGAAACCCAGCCGGGCCAGCGCGGTGGCGGCCTCGGAGGGGTCGGTCGGGCAGCCGAGGATCGACTCGAGGTAGCCCTCGGGCACGTCGATGGGCGGGATCGGCGGCAGCGGAGCGGGGTGCTCGTCGGCCTGGCCGCGGAGGACGTGGCCGGCGCCGAGCTCGGCGATCAGCGCCGCCGCCCGCCGCAGCGCCGGGGGCGGAAGCGTGTCGCTGAGTCCCTTGTCAAAGCGGGAGGAGGCATCGGTGCGCAGCTGGAGTCGGTTGGACGTGCTGCGGATGCTGACCCAGTCCCAGGAGGCGGCCTCGAGCAGGACGGAGCGGCTGCCCTCGTCGACGGCCGTGTCCCGGCCGCCGATGACTCCCGCCAGCGACACCACCCGGTCACCCGAGCTGACGACCAGGTCCCCGTCGAGAACGCGCTCGACCCCGTCGAGGCAGAGCAGCCGCTCGCCTCTGCGCGCCCGGCGCACCACCACCTCCGCCGCGCCGGTCGGCTCCGGACTGGCGACGATGAAGCGGTCGAGATCAAAGGCGTGCAGCGGCTGTCCCAGCTCGGCGGCGACATAGTTGGTGACGTCGACGACGTTGTTGATGGGACGCAGTCCCACCGCCTCCAGACGCCGGCGCAGCCAGAAGGGCGACGGGCCGACGGCGACGTTCTCGATCACCACGGCGCAGAACCGTGGACAACCGTCGGGATCGTCGATGCGCACCGAGAGCCGCCCCTCGGACGATGCGGCGGAGAGCACCGCCTCGGGGATGGTCTCGGTCCAGCCGTCGGTGACCGCTTCGCCCAGGGCGGCAGCGAGCTCGCGGGCGATGCCGAGCTGGGAGAGGCAGTCGGGCCGGTTGGTGGTCACCGCCACATCGATGAGCGCGTCGGTGTCGACCGCCTCGTGGATCGCCTGGCCAGGCACCCCGTGGTCGAGCACCCGGATCCCTTCGGCGTCCTCACCGATACCGAGCTCGGCGCTCGACAGCAGCATCCCCGGCGACGGGTATTTGCCGAGCATCATGCGGGTGCCCAGCGGCTCGTCCCATCCGGGCAGAAGCGTGCCGGGAGGCGCGTAGGGAACGAGATCACCCACCCCGAGGTTGCTGGCGCCGGTGATCAGGGTTGTCGTCTGCTCGCCGCCGGTGTCGATCTCGGCGATCAGCAGCGGGCTGCGCGTCGCCTCGGGAACCGGGCTCAGGCCGACGATGCGAGCGACCACCGTTCCCTCGGCCAGCCGGCGGACATCCTCCACCTCGGTGCCGGTCTCGACCAGGGCGTTGCTGAGGGTCTCCAGCGGAGCGTCCAGGGGCGCGAAGTCGCGCATCCACTGCAGCGAGGTGCGCATGCGTGGCTCAGCCGCTCACATCTGACGGATGAAGCGCAGGTCGTTCTCATAGAGCAGCCGGCCGTCCTCGATCCCGTACGCCAGCTGGGCGATGCGCTCGATGCCCATACCGAAGGCGAAACCGGTGAAGCGATCGGGATCGACACCACCGTTGCGGAGCACATCGGGGTGGACCATCCCGCTGCCGAGGATCTCGATCCAGCCGCTGCCCTTGCAGGTGCGGCAGCCGTCACCGCCACAGACCATGCAGGAGACGTCGACCTCGAGCGACGGTTCGGTGAAGCGGAAGTGGTGCGGGCGCAGGCGGATGGCGCGCTCGGGACCGAACATCGAACGGGCGAAGAACTCCAGCGTGCCCTTGAGGTCGGCGACGGTGATGTCGCGGTCGACGCAGAGCCCCTCCACCTGATGAAACATCGGAAAGTGGGTGGCGTCGTAGTCACGCCGGTACGCCTTGCCGGGGACGATCACCTTGAGCGGCACGCCCAGGGCCACCATGCTGCGGATCTGCACCGGGCTGGTGTGGGTGCGCAGCAGCCGGACGTCGTCGATGTAGAAGGTGGCCTGGGTGTCGCGTGACGGGTGCCCTGGCGGCATGTTGACCAGGGTGAAGTTGTAGCGGTCGTACTCCACCTCGGGGCCGCCGACGGCGGTGTAGCCAAGGTGAGCGAAGATGCGGCGGATATCGCGGGCGCAGCGGGTGGTGGGGTGCAGATAGCCGCGACGCAGCGGCGGTGCCGGTCGGGTGAGATCGACCACCTCGCTCTGCCGCCGCTGGCTCTCCACCGCGGCGGACAGCGCCGCCTGCCGTTCCGCGAGCGCCTCCTCGACCCGTGTGGACAGCTCGTTCAGCGTCTTGCCGAGCTGTGCCCGGGCCGCGGGATCGGTCATGCCGCCCACCCGGCGCTTGAGCACGGTGAGCAGGCCGTCGCCGCGTCCCAGATAGCGGGCGCGCACCTCGTCGAGGTGCCGCAGGTCGGTCGCCGCCACCACCTCGTCGAGAGCCTGCGCTGTCACCGCATGGGCGTCGTCGCCAGGCTGGCCCTGAGCAGCGGCGGCGCCGGGCGTCATGGCCCCGGAGCTCACGCCGGCGTCAGCGCGCCCCGGGCGAGCTCGACCAGCTGCCGGAAGGCAGCGGGATCGTTGACCGCGACGTCGGCGAGCATCTTGCGATTGACCTCGATGCCGGCGGCGCGGAGACCGTGCATGAACGTGTTATAGGCCAGTCCGTTCTGGCGCGCCGCGGCGTTGATGCGCGCGATCCAGAGCCCCCGCATATCGCCCTTGCGCTGCCGGCGGTCGCGGTATGCATACGCCAGCGAGTGCATCACCGCCTCGTTGGCCGACTTGTACAGGCGGCGATGGGTGCCGGTGAACCCCTCCGCCAGCTCGAGCACCTTCTTGTGGCGAGCTCGCGCCACCACGCTCCGCTTGACCCTGGCCATGACCAATCCCTCCTACAGGTAGGGGGCGATGCGCGTCACCTCGCGCACGTCCTGGGGAGCGACCGGATGCTGTCTGGCATAGCCTCGCTTGCGCTTACCGCTCTTCTTCTCCAGCAGGTGCGACTGGAAGGCGGCTCGCCGCATCACCTTGCCCGTTCCGGTGACCCGGAAGCGCTTCTGGGTCCCCTTATGGGTTTTGATCTTCGGCATCGCTGCCAGCCCTCCCATTGGTCGGTGCGGCAGCGGCCTGCACCGCCGGCTGCCGCTCGTCGCCCTCACCGCCGGCTGCCGGCCGCGCCGCGCGGGTGGTGGCCCGCGCCGCGTCGGTGTGGTGGCCCTTGGCCTGCTTCTTGGCAAGCGGGCTCAGGATCATGATCATGTTGCGGCCCTCGACCAGCGGCATCCGCTCGACCACGGCGATGTCCTTCAACTCATTCGCCATACGGTCGAGGAGCCGGCGGCCGTACTCCTGGTGGACCATCTCGCGTCCCCGAAACATGATCGTCAGCTTCACCTTGTCGCCGTCGCCGAGGAAGTGCTTGACGTATCCGAACTTGGTCTGGAAGTCGTGCTCCGAGATCTTCGGCCGGAGCTTCATCTCCTTGAGCCGGATGACGTTGTGCTCGCGGCGGCTGTCCTTCTCCCGCTTGAGAGCCTCGAATTTGAACCGCCCGTAGTCCATGAGACGGCATACCGGTGGGCTGGCCTGTGGTGCCACCTCGACCAGGTCGAGCTCCCGCTCCAAGGCGATCTGCCGAGCCCGCTCGATGGGAACGATGCCGAGCGATTCCTGGGTGGTGTCGTCGAAGAGTCGCACGGTGGGAATGCGGATCTGGTCGTTGATGCGGAGCTCACGGAACGCGATGGGTCGAAGCCTCCTGACGGATCCCTGGAAATGAAAAACTGGACAGCGACCGCTATCCAGTGTCGGTTGCCTGGACCCTCAAGGCAAGCCCGGAAGGTGGGGCCCGTGCCCGGAACCCGCTTCGCGGCGCCCCCCGGGGGCGTCCGGCCGGGAGGATACCACGGCAAGCCGCAAACTCAACCCCGGGTACCCACGGTCCTTCTAATCGGCCCGCTTCTCGGCGGCCTCTGTCCGCAACTGTTCGGCCAGGTCGCTGACGGCGAGCTCGTACTGACCACCGCGGCGGGTGTCACGCACCGTGACCCGGTCGTCGCCGCGCTCGACGTCGCGGCGTCCCACCGCCACCACGTACGGGACACGACGCAGCTCTGCGTCGCGGATCTTCTTCGGCAATCGTTCGCCGGGTTTGTCGCTCACCGCGGCGCGCAGGCCGGCATCGCGGAGCCGGCCGACCACCGCGGCGGCCAGGGCGACCACCTCGGGAACGTCGTCCTGGACGGGAACGATCTCGCACTGCACGGGTGCCAGCCAGAGCGGGAAATGTCCCGCGTAGTGTTCGATCAGCACCCCGAAGAACCGCTCCATGCTGCCGAGCAGAGCACGGTGGACCATCACCGGGCGGTGCCGGCCGCCCTCCTCCCCGGTGTACTCGAGCTGGAAGTTCTCCGGCTGGGTGAAGTCGAACTGCACGGTGGCGCACTGCCACTCCCGGCCCAGGGCGTCGAGCACCTTCATGTCGATCTTGGGGCCGTAGAAGGTGCCGGCCCCGGGGTCGACCCGGTAGGCGATGTCGCGCTGCCGCAGCTGGCCCTCGAGCACGGACTCGGCCCGCCGCCAGTCCTCCTCGCTGCCCTGTGCCTTGTCCGGCCTGGTGCTGAGGTAGATGTTGACGTCGGCGAAGCCGAAGGTGCGGAACATGTCGAGGCAGAAGTCCACCACCCGGCCGATCTCCCCCTCGATCTGCTCCGGCCGGCAGAAGATGTGGGCGTCGTCCTGGGTGAAGCCCCGGACCCGCAGCAGCCCGTGGAGCACACCGCTGCGCTCGTAGCGGTAGACGGTGCCGAGCTCGGCGAAACGGATCGGCAGGTCGCGGTAGGAACGGGCCTGCGACTTGTAGATCAGGATGTGGAAGGGGCAGTTCATCGGCTTGAGCTGGAACGGTCGCTCATCGATGAACAGCGGCCCGTACATGTTCTCGGCGAAGAAGTCGACGTGCCCGCTGGTCTCCCAGAGCCCGCGCTGGGCGATGTGGGGGCTGAAGACCAGGTCGTAACCGCCGCCCCGGTGAGCCTCGCGCCAGTGGTCTTCGATCACGCTCCGCACCAGGCCGCCATTGGGGTGCCAGAGCACCAGCCCGCCGCCGAGCTCCTCGCTGACGCTGAAGAGGTCGAGCTCGCGGCCGAGCCGCCGGTGGTCTCGCCGCTCCGCCTCCGCCAGGCGCTCGAGGTGAGCGTCCAGCTCCTCGCGGGTGAACCAGGCGGTTCCGTAGATGCGCTGCAGCTGCTCGTTGCGCTCGTCGCCTCGCCAGTAGACGCCGGCGACCCGCATCAGGCGGACGGCACCGAGCCACCCGCTGTCGGGGACGTGCGGTCCCCGGCAGAGATCGACGAAGTCCCCGGTCCGGTAGATTCCGACAGTATCGACCGCATCTCCCAGGCGATCGATGATGTCGACCTTGAAGGGCTGGTCCAGCTCGCTGAAGAGCGCGCGCGCCTCGCCGCGGCCGAGCACTGAGCGCTCGAAGGGCAGGCGTCGCTCGACCAGCTGGCCCATGCGCTTCTCGATGGCCGCCAGGTCATCCTCGGAGAAGGTGGCGCCCCGGGGGAGGCGGAAGTTGTAGAAGAAGCCGTCCGACGTGGGTGGGCCCACGTCGTACTGCGCTCCCGGGAAGAGCTCGACCACCGCCGCGGCCATCAGGTGCGCGGCGCTGTGCCGCAGGATCTCGAGAGTGGGCTGCTGCGGTGCCTCTAACGGTGCGCCGGCTTCTGCCGCGTCATCCACCAGGTCCTCGGGCATGACGCGGCATTGTACCGGCGCCTCGTCACCGTGCCCTGATCGACGCGGGCGGTGACAGCAGCGCTCAGACGACGAGCCGGGACAGTCCCCCCGGAGCGTCCTCGCGCCCTTCGCACAGGTGCGCCAGGAAGGCTTCGGGATTGGAGCTACCGGCCAGCCCCAGCGAGAGCTGGCGTGCCATCGGCAGCACCGGGCGCCGGCTGGCCAGTCGCGCCTGCACACGCAGGCGCTCGTGCCGCAGCGGATCGATGGAGCAGCAGCGCACGCTGCAGTACTTGGCCAGCGGTTTCTTGACAGGGACCCCACAACCGGCGCGAGCGCAGATGCGACGCACCGGCATGCTCGGACGAACGGTGTCAGTCCTCCTCTCTTCCATGCGCACAGCAGTCTACGACTGCTCCTTCATCCTTTGTCAATACTTTCTTAGTCAAAGTTCGGATCGAGCACAACACACAGCGGCCCTCCCGCTCCACAACGCTTAACCCCGGCCGGCGCGTCGCTTGTCGACGGTGTGGACAACTGCTGTCGAGCTGCCTCACTCCGGCGCTCTGGGGCTGTGCACAACATGTGTGCAAAACCGCCGGAGCCCGGCCCGGACCGGTCGGCACCCGAGGGGTGGTGGGCGCATCAGGGATCGAACCTGAGACCTCTGCGATGTCAACGCAGCGCTCGTACCAACTGAGCTATGCGCCCCACGGCCCCAGCCGCCGCTCCCGCGACCTCGGCGGGTCAGCGATCTCGGCCCGATGATACCCCGCCCGTCTGCACCGAGCTCGAGCCGAGCGTGATTCGGATCAGGCGGCGGTGGTCGCCGACCGGGCGCCGCTCGCCTGGGCGGCGCTGATGTCCTCGGCGGTGACCTCGATGCGCAGGCTGCGCTCGCAGTCGTGGCAGACCAGGTAGAACGACTCCGGTTTGCGAATCGCACGGGCCACGGTCTGACGGTGACCGCAGCACTCGCACGTGACGATGGCACGCATTCGGGGGTTGGACTCCTGGTTGCTTCCCGGGCACGCCGGGCGGGACCCGCAGAGCGTGGCACCCGCATCCCCGGTGCGCCCCCCCGTCGATCAGCTCTTGTCGCGGCCGCGACGCCGCCGTTGCAGAGGGATTCGCGGCCGTGTCAGCAGCTCAGCGTTCGAGCACGCCGAGGACGCGGCGGCCGGCCAGGATGGCACCGGCGCACACCAGCAGCAGGATGACCCCGAGGCCGGCGATCACCCGGTCGACCCCGAAGGCGTCGGCCAGCCCCCCGGCCAGCAGCAGCGGGAGGGCGACCGCGGCGTTGATCACGGTGAAGATGCCACCGAAGATCCGTCCCCGGGTCTGCTCGTCGGTGCGCTCCTGGAGCACGGTGAAGGCGGGGATCATCAGCAATCCCAGAGCCGCGCCGAACACCACCGACACCCCGACCGCGACCGGGGTCAGCGCCAGCCCGGCGCCGGCGGACTTGATGGCGTCGGGAACCAGGCCGACCGCCACCAGAGAGCAGCCGCCGACGGCCAGCCCGGCCAGCAGCGCCCGGCCCCGAGAGAGCCGGCCCGAGCGATGGCCGAGGAGCAGGGCCATCGCCACCATCCCCAGGGTGGCGGGGATGAGCAGCAGGTAGGTGTCGGTGTCGTCCTTGCGCAGCACGGTGTGAATGTAGGCGGGGGCGAGCGCGAACAGGGTGAACACCACCGTCAGCGACAGCGCCAGCTGCGCCAGGGCGAGGCGCAGCGCCGGATGGCGGCCGAGGATCACCAGGCCGTCGCGCATCTCCCGCAGCACGTCGGTGCGCGGCGCCTGGCCCTGCGCCCGGAGGCTGGTGTTCATGCGCCAGATGCACAGGGCGGCGATGCCGAGCAGCGCGCCGGCGATGAAGAAGGGCACGTAGTGACCGAGCAGCTTGATGCAGATGCTCGCCAGGGGCACCCCGGCGACCAGGGTGACGATCACCGTGGTCATGAACAGCGAGGTGGCCACCATCAGCTGCCGCCGCCGCACCAGGAAGGGGATGCTGGCCGCTTCCGCGGGGGCGAACACCTGGCCGATGCAGCTGAACGCCAGGGTGACCACCAGCAGCGGCCAGGCGCGGTGCCGCAGGTAGGGCACCACCTGGGCGAGCGGCACCAGCAGGATGAGACCGCCGCGGGCGAGATTGGTGCCGATCATCAGGGCACGTTTGTCGTGGCGGTCGGCGAACACCCCGGCGGCAGCGCTCAGCACCACGCTGGGACCCGTGTAGGCGAGCATCAGCAGGGATTGGAGCGTGCTGCGATGACTGAGGTCGTAGACCAGCACGATCAGCGCCAGCATCAGGAACTTGTCGGCCAGCTGGCTGGCGGCCTGCGCCGCCCACAGCAGGCGGAAGTCGCGGCGGCGCAGCACCGCCCCGAACCCCTGACCGTGCTCGCGCGGCGCCGCCGCAGGGGCCGGTCCCGGCGGGGGCACGGCGCCGACCGGCCGGTCGTCGATGGTGACGGTGACGTCGAGCGCCGGTCGCCGCTCGGGCGGCCGCGAGCGCGGGACATCGCCGAGGCGACGGCTCATCGAGCCGGGCTCCGGCGACGCGCCTCGAGCGCGGTGGCCAACGCCCGCCACTCGTCGAGGTCGAGCGTCCCGGGGCGGCGGCCGGCGTCCAGCCCGGCCGCCTCGAGCGCCGCCGCCGCCAGGCCGGCGTCGCCGCCGGCGGCGCGGGTGACGCCGTGGCGCAGGGTCTTGCGGCGCATCTGGAAGGCGGCGCGAGCGACCTCCAGGACAGCGCGACGCTCGGCGGATCCCAGCACCGGGGACGGGACCAGCCGGAGGATGCTGGAGTGCACCGCCGGTGGGGGCTCGAAGGCGCTGGGCGGCAGGTCGGCGACGCGTTCGACCGTGGCCAGCGAGCGCACCGCCACCGTGGCCAGGCTCCAGTCCCCCGCCGGGGCGGTGAGCCGTGCCGCCACCTCTCGCTGCACCAGGAACACCGCCCGGAGCGGCGGGCGCACCTCTTCCAGCAGGCGGGTGAGGATCGCGCCGGTGAGGTGATAGGGGATGTTCCCCGCCGCCAGGTAGTCGGGTCCGAGACCGAGGGCGTCGGGATCTGCCTGACGGACGTCGAGCCGGACCGCGATGGCGTTGGCATGGCCGCGCAGGGTGATGGCGGTGGCCCGCAGGCAGGCCTCGTCGACCTCGAGGGCGACCACCCGGTGGGCCCGGGCGGCCAGGGCCACGGTCAGCGTGCCGATGCCGGCGCCGATCTCGAGGACGTCGTCGCCGGCGCCCGGATCGAGGGCCTCGACGATGGCAGCCAGCGCCGCCGGGTCGACCAGCAGGTTCTGGCTCAGGCGGCGCTTGAGGGTGAGCCCCGAGCGCCGGGCCACGGCGCGTACCGTCGCCGGCTTGGTCAGGTCGAGCGGCGCCCGCGGCCGGCGCGGCGTGGCGGCCCCGCTCACCGCCTCGCGGCTCCATTCCCGAGGCGGTCGCCTCCCCGTGGCGCCGGCAGCCCGAACCACCGCCGGGCGTTGGCGCTCGACTGCCGGGCGGCGTCGGCGACACCGATCTGGCGGAGCCGGGCCAGGGCGGCGGTGGTGGCGGCGACGTAGGCGGGCTGGTTGGGACGGCCGCGGTGGGGCACGGGAGCGAGGAAGGGGGCGTCGGTCTCCACCACCCAGGCGTCGTCGGGGACGGCGCGGGCCGCCGCCTGGATGGCCTCGCTGCGCGGGAAGGTCACGGTGCCCGCGAAGGAGCAGGCGAAGCCGCGCGCCACCGACGCTCGGGCGTGGGCGGCGTCCCCGCTGAAGCAGTGCATCACCCCTCGCACCCCAGGCCGGACGTCGATCTCGGCGAGCACCTCGTCGTGCGCCTCCCGGTCATGGATGACGACCGGCTTGCCGTGGCTGACTGCAAGCTCGAGAAGCGCCGCGAGGGAGCGTCGCTGCACCTCCAGGGGAACCTCATGGTATCCCGGGCGCCAGTAGCGGTCGAGGCCGACCTCACCGACCGCCACCGCCCGCGGATGGCGCAGCAGGGCGTCGAGGTCGCGCATCTGGGCGGGGTCGGGAGCGGTCTTCTGATGGGGGTGCCAGCCGACGGTGAAGAAGATGCCCGGGTGGCGTTCGGCGAGCACCCGGTTGCGGTCGGAGTCCTCGACGTCGAGCCCGATGCTGACGATCTGCTCGACTCCCGCCGCCGCCGCCGCCTCGAGCGCTTCCTCGAGCAGGCCGCGGTCCTCGAGCAGGACCAGGTGGCAGTGGGTGTCGACGAGGCCGCCGCCAGGCTCCGTCGCCATTCAGCTGCCTGCTAGGACCTGCTCCCGGTCGAGCCGGGGAAAGAGGATCTCGCCGACCCGCACCGGCGCGTCCTCCGTGAGCGCATACCAGGCGGCGGCGTCATCGGTGAGGTCTGCGTCGAGCTCGAGCCCGAGGTCGGCCGCCACCGCCGCTGCCGCCCGTGGCACCACCGGGGCCAGCAGCACGGTGCTCACCCGGATCGCCTCGAGCAGGTTGCGCAGCACCGTCCCCAGCCGCGCATCACCGGCGGCGGCGAGCTTCCAGGGAGCCGTCTCCTCGATGTATTTGTTGGCCCTGCCCACCAGCCGGCGCGCGTGGGCCAGGGCGCCGGAGAGGTCGAGGTCGGCGACGGCGGCGTCGACGGCGGGCACCACCTCCTCCGCCAGGGCGCGCAGCTCGCCGTCGATGGGCTCGGCGGGACCGCCGGCGGGTACGCGGCCGCCGCGGTAGCGCGCCACCATCTTCTCGGTGCGTGACACCAGATTGCCGTAGTCGTTGGCGAGGTCGGCGTTGTAGCGGTCGACAAAGACCTCCATCGAAAAGTCGCCGTCGCGATCGAAGGGGATCTCCGCCATCAGGACGTAGCGCACGGCATCGCTGCCGAACTGCTCGACCATCGACCCCGGATCGACGAAGACGCCCCGGGTCTTGCTCATCTTCTGCCCCCCGAGGGTGATGAACCCGTGGGCGTGCACCCGCCGGGGCAGCGGCAGCCCGGCCGCCATCAGCATCGCCGGCCACATGATCGCGTGGAAGCGGGTGATGTCCTTGCCGATCACGTGGACGTCGGCGGGCCAGAACCGGGTGAACCCCACCTCGTCGTCGGGGAAGCCGATGCCGGTGACATAGGCGAGCAGAGCGTCGAACCAGACGTAGACCACCTGGGTGGGATCGAAGGGAAGGGGAAAGCCCCAGTGCGAGAACCCGCGGGAGACGCTGATGTCGTCGAGACCGCCGCGGATGACGTTGAGGATCTCGTTGCGCCGCGCTTCGGGGGTGAGGAAGTCGGCATTGGCCTCGAAGTGCTCGAGCAGCGGCTGCTGGAAGCTGGACAACCGGAAGAACCAGTTCTCCTCCTCCACCCATTCGACCGGGGTGCCGTGGATCGGGCAGCAGCCGTCGACCAGCTGCTTCTCGGTGTAGAACTGCTCGCAGGCGGGACAGAACCAGGCGCGGTAGGGCCCCTTGTAGAGGTGACCGCGGTCGTGGAGCTCCCGCATCACCCGCTCGGTGGTGCGGCGATTGCCGTCGGCGCTGGTGTGGACGTAGGCGGTGAAGCCGATGTCGAGGCGGCGGAAGAGATCGATGAAGAGCTCGCTCTGGACCGCGATGAACGCCTCCGGAGTCATGCCCCGCTCGGCGGCGGCACGCTCCACCGACTGGCTGTGCTCGTCGCTCCCGACCGTCAGCCGCACCTCCCGACCACGCAGGGCGTGGTGGCGTGCCAGCACGTCGCAGGCGACCTTCTCGTAGGCGTGGCCGAGATGGGGCGAGCCGTTGACGTAGTCGATGGCGGCGGTGACGTAGAAGCGGTCGTCGAGGCGCACCGCCGCCGCGGTCATGCGGCTCCCACCAGCACCGTGCACTCGCCCCGCGGCGGTGAGGCGCTGAACTGACGGGCCAGCTCGCCGGCGGTGCCGACATGGAAGGTCTCGTGCACCTTGGTCAGCTCGCGGGCGACGACGACCTCCCGGTCGCCGAGCAGGTCGGCGGTGAGCCGGAGGGTCCGCGCCAGCCGCAACGGCGACTCCAGGAAGGCGAGGGTGCGTCCCCCGGCGAGCGCAGCCTCGAGCAGGCGGTTCAGCTTGCCCGGGGTGCGCGGCAGGAAGCCGAGAAAGCAGAAGCCACCGGCGTCCAACCCGCTCGCCGACAGCGCGGCGGTGATCGCCGACGGGCCGGGCACCGGCACCACCTGGTGGCCGGCGGCACGGGCCGCGCGGACGAGGTGGCTGCCGGGATCGCTGACCGCGGGGGTGCCGCCGTCGCTGCACAGCGCCAGGGTCTCGCCGGTGTCGAGCCGCGCCACCAGCGCGGGGACGCGCCGCGCCTCGTCGAATGCCGGCAGCGCCGCCAGCGGGCGGCGGATGCCGTGCGCGCTCAGCAGGGCGCGGGTGCGGCGGGTGTCCTCGGCCACCACCAGGTCGCACTCGCGCAGCACCCGGAGCGCCCGCAGGGTGATGTCCTCGAGGTTGCCGATCGGCGTGGCGACGACGGAGAGCGTGCTCACCGGCCCCAGTCCCGGGGATAACGGAACTCGCGGTCGATGGTGCGGGCGCTCAGCTTTGCGATCACCGGCGGCCGGCGCTTGTACTGGCTGTCGCGAACCCGCTGGACGATGAGGTCGATGAAGTCGTCCGCATAGCCCAGCGCGCGTAGCTCGACCCGGGTCCGGCGCTCGTCGACGAGGTAGTAGAGCAGCACGTCCACCAGGGCGTACTGGAATCCCAGCTCCTCCTCGTCGGACTGGCCCTCCCACAGGTCGGCGCTGGGCGGCTTGTCGACCACCCGGTCGGGCAGCCCGAGAGCGCGGGCGAGAGCCCAGACCTGAGTCTTGTACAGGTCGCCCAGCGGGTTGAGGGCGTGGGCCATGTCGCCGTGGACGGTGCTGTAACCGAGCAGCAGCTCGGTCTTGTTCGAGGTGCCGATCACCAGCGCCCGCTCGGCAAACGAGAGGTCGTAGAGGATTGACATCCGCTCGCGGGCCATCTTGTTCCCCCGCCGGGTCCGATCCACCTCGGGGAAGCGCTCGAAATAGGCGTCGATCTGCGGGCTGATATCGACCATCACCGGCCGCAGCCCCAGCTGATCGCAGACCGCGCGCGCGTCGGCCTCGGAGGCAGGGCTGCTGCTGCGGTACGGCATGATCACCGGCACCACGTCGTCCGGACCCAGGGCGCGCTGGGCCACGGCGGCGGTGACGGCGGAGTCGACCCCGCCGCTCAGGCCGACGACGACACGCTGGAAACCGACCTTGTGGACCTCCTCTCGCACAAATCCCACCAGCAGCGAGAGGACGACCTCGGTGTCAATCCTGAGCGCGTCGGCTGCGGATACGGTCTGACTCACGGTCGTTGAGCTCGTCATTCTCGTCGCGGAGAAGTGGATAGGCGATGCGCACCCTGCGCAGGGTGGCGAGGTCGAGACGATGCCACATCAGTGCTTCGCCGGCGCCTCCCGGCTCGCTCAGCAGTGAACCGTCGGGGCCGACCACCCGCGAGCCGCCCCAGAAGGCGACCCCGTCCTCGTAGCCGGTGCGGTTGCAGTAGACCAGGTAGCAGGTGAACAGCTGCGCGAAGGTCCGGGTCATCCACTCGTAGCTGAGCGCCGTGCCCAGGGCGGCGCCCTGGATGATGCCGCGTCCCGGCGACGCGGAGGGGCAGATGAGGATGTCGATGCCCTGCCGGGCGAGCAGCGCCGGTGCGCTCGGGTGCCACATGTCCTCGCAGACCACGATCCCCGCCCGCCAGCGGCGCGGCTGGCTCGCCCTCGGCAGCAGCAGCTCGAAGGCGCGGAAGCGGTCGCCGGCGGCGAGATAGCGCTGCTCGTCGAAGAGTCCGTAGGTGGGCAGGTACACCTTGCGGTGGACGTGGCGGATGGCGCCGCCGGAGATGTAGATGGCGCTGTTGTGGAAGCGCGTCTCGTCGCTCTCGAGCACGCAACCGACCACCACATCGAGGTCGCCGGCGGCGCGAGCGATGCGCTCGAGCTCGGGGCCGTCGAGGCGAACGGCCACCTCGGGGACCAGGTCCTTGAGGAAGTACCCGGTCAGCGAGAGCTCGGGAAAGACGAGCAGGTCGGCCTCCCCCCGCCGCGCCTCGTCGATCATGGTGAGGTGACGGTCGAGATTGGTGGCCACGTCACCGAGACGGGGAGCCATCTGGGCCAGGGCGACGACCACCGCTCCGGTCGTGTCCTCGAGCCCCTCGCGAGGAGCGACCGGGGCGTCGGCGGGCGGCGTCTCCCGCGAGGCGACGGCGGCATCGGAGGCCAATCCCTGGGTGGCCGGGCCGGTGGGGCTCATGCCGGTTCCTCCCCGTCCCAGGATGCGGAGGTGGCCGCCAGCACCGGGGCCGCCCCCTCGGGAACGACGCCGCGGCGCACGAACTCGGCGACGACGGGGGCGAGCTCGCGGTACGGCTCGCGCGCCACAGCAGCACGGGGCAGCGACTCGAGCAGGGCGGCGCCGTACTCGCGAACCGTCAGCCGCGAGTCGCAGAGGACGACCGCGCCCCGATCGGTGCCGTGACGGATGAGGCGGCCGAATCCCTGACGCAGACGCAGGGCTGCCAGCGGCAGGACGAGCTCGCGGAAGGGATCGGCGAGGGCGGCGCTGCGCGCCTGGATCAGCGGGTCGGTGGGCACCGGAAACGGCAGCTTGGCGATGATCACGCAGCTCAGCGCATCGCCGGGGACGTCGATGCCCTCCCAGAAGCTGCTGGTGCCGAGCAGCAGGGTGCGCGGGCTGGCGAGGAACGAGCTGAGCAGCTGGCGACGCGTGCCGTCGAGCCCCTGACCGAGGACGGCGATGCCCTCCGTCTCCAGGCGCGAGCCGAGCAGTGCGTGAGCCCGGCGCAGCGGCGAGTACCCGGTGAAGAGGACCAGCGTCCGTCCGCCGAGGCGGATCGCCACGTCGGCACAGAGGTCGGCCAGGGCGGCGTCGTACCCGGGCTCGTCGTACGGCGGCATGTCGGCGGGGAGAACGCAGAGCGCCTGGGAGAGGAAGTCGAAGTCGGATGGTAGCGCCAGCTCCTCGGCGCCACCGCCGATGCCGGTGCGCTCGCGGACGAAATCGAAGGTCTCCCCCACCCGCAGCGTGGCCGAGGTGAGCACCGCCGCCTCGACCCTGTCGAAGACGTGCTCGCGCAGCTGGTCGGCGACCACCACCGGCGCCTCGTGCAGCTCCGATTGCTCGGCGCGCAGCTCGAGCCAGGCGACGTACCCCTCGCGCGGGGCGCGGAGGACGTGCTCGACAACCGCCGCGCAATCGTCCAGCGTCGCGGCGGCGAGGGCCAGCTCATCGTCGACGCGATCGGGTTGGGGAAGCAGGCTGTTCTGGAGCGGCTGCGAGCCCCGCGCCGCCAGCAGGGATTCGCCCGTCTGTCGCATCGTCCGGACGGCGGAGTGAGCCGCGCGTTCCAACTGGGTGAAGCGTGCCTCCGTCCGCCTCTCGGGATGCAGCCCCACGGTGACGTTGCCGGGATGCTCCTCGCCGACGACGTCGCCGAGATAGCCCTTGACCTCCCCGAAGACGCGCACCACCGCCTCGCGGCATCGTGCCAGGGCGAGGTCGAGCTCGCCCGGCTCGTCGCTCCCCTCACCGCTCAGCCGGTCGAGCACCGCCAGCACGTCGGCAGCGCGCAGGCTGGAACCCAGCTGGCGCGTGGCCGCCGTCTCGAGCTGGTGCGCCTCGTCCACCACCAGCGCCGTGTAGGGCGCCAGCACCTGGCCCTGGCGCTCGGCGTCGGCGAGCAGGAGCGCATGGTTTGTGACAACGATGTCGGCATCGGCGGCGGCGCGGCGGGCTGCCACCATGAAGCAGCGGGCGTCGCGCCAGTTGGCGCAGGCGGCACCGAGACAGTCGCCCGTCTCCGATTGCACCCGCCGCCACAGGGCTTCCTCGTTGCCGGCCATCCGCAACTCGGCGCGGTCGCCGCTCTCGGTCTGGGACAGCCACACCAGCAGCTTGAGCTTGAAGCGGATGCCGTCGAGGTCGATGCCCTGGGGACCGCGGTCACTGCCGGCCAGGAAGCGCTGCCAGCGGCGCAGGCTGAGATAGTGGTGCCGGCCCTTGAGCATCGCGTGGGTGGTGGTCAATCCCAATCGCGCCGTCAGAGCCGGCAGGTCGCGCTCGGCGAGCTGCTCCTGGAGGGTGATGGTGTGGGTTGCCACCACCGCTCGGCGACCGCTGCGCTGCGACCACAAGGACAGCGGTACCAGGTAGGCGAGCGACTTGCCGGTGCCGGTGCCCGCCTCGACCAGCAACCGACCGCTGCGCTCCAGCGTCTGGGCGACGGCGCGGGCCATCTCCACCTGTCCCGCGCGGGGCTCGAAGGTGGCATCGCCCCCGAGCGGACCGAGCGGACCCAGCAGCGACGCCGCGCTCTGGGCGAGCGGTCCCGCCGGCGGACCGGCCATGATCGTCGCCGGGAGTGGTCCAGCTGGCGCGCTCGGCCCGCCGATCGGTTCTGTCTCACCGGTCCCCTTGACCACCTCGAGGAAGAATCGCGCCAGCCCCGCCGGCAGGCCGGTGACGACCCGGCGGATCTCCGCCAGCACCGGCGCCGGCAGCTCCTCGGCCAGGCCGGCGAGCTGACGGAAGAGACCGGCGGTGGTTTCGGCATCGCTGCCGGCCCGATGCGGGCGCAGGTGCGGGATCTCCAGCTGCGCGCTCAGCTGCGGCAGGCTGTGACCGGTGGCGGTCGGCAGCAGGATGCGAGCGAGCTCGAGCGTGTCATAGGCGGCACGACCCGCGAAGGCAGCGGGCAGCAGGGAGGCGCAGAAGGCGAGGTCGAAGGAGGCGCCGTGAGCGACGAGGTGGGCACCGTCGCAGAAGTCGGCGAACTGCGCCATCGCCTCCTCGGGCGCCGGCGACCCGCGCAGCTCCGCCTCGTCGATGCCGGTCAACCGCTGGATCGCCAGCGGCACCGGCGCCCCCGGGTCGACCAGCGTCTCGAAGCGGCCAACGGTGCGCAGCTCGGAGTCGAGCCGGACGGCGCCGATCTCGATGATCCGGTCGCTCTTGGCCGAAAGCCCGGTGGCCTCGAGGTCGAAGGCGACCACGTCGCCACCGGCCGTCGGCTGGGGATCGTGGGCCGTCATTGATCGATTGTACGGTGGGTTGGGGAAACAGCCGTTCCCCGGGCGGAGCTGAAGCGGGAGTTCAGGGGGGCGGGCCAGGGTTCTAACGGGCGGTCTTGACGTCGCGCTTCGCGCGACTGGAGGGCGCCACAACACGTGCCGCCCGTTGATTGGGGCTTCCCCCTGCGCCACTACGCTGACGCGTAGCAGCGCACCCCCCTTCCGGCGCGACTCCGCGCCGGCTCGGCCTTCGGCCTCGCAATCGCCTGGCGGCGAGCGGCCCACAGCGCCCCAGCGCGGCAAAGCCGCGCCCGGCGCGGAGTCGCGCCGTGGCAGGGTGCGCTGCGAGGCGTAGCCGAGTGGCGCAGCGGGCGGCAGCCCCCTCCGTGGGCGGTACGTGTTGTGCCGCCCTCCCAGTCGCGCGCCAGCGCGACGTTAACAACCGCCGCCCACGCAGCCGCGGTTGCGCCCTTCCCGTCTCGCGACAGCGCGCCGCAATACCTCTACGCCGCCGACACCCGCGCCGGGTCCAGCTCGCCGCCGGGGCCGTAGATGCCGCGGTACGGCTCGGGGAGCATCGCCGCAACCCGCCCCATCATGTGGTCGGCGGTCTGCTGGTGCGACATCAGGGTGCCGTCTGGGTTGCGCTCGGGAAGTTCGAATGGCGGTCCGTAGCGGATGTGGACCTCGGCGTGGTGGGGCCAGCGCGCTCCCTTGGGGAGCACCTTCTCGCTGCCCCAGATCGCCACCGGCACCAGCGGCGCGCGGGAGTGGCGAGCGATGAAGCCGGCGCCAGCGTAGGCACGGCGCAGCCGCGCGTCCGGGGAGCGCGAGCCCTCCGGGTACACCAGCAGCACGTGCCCCGTGGCGAGCAGCCGCAGGGCGTGCTTGAGAGCGGTGCGGTCGGGGCTGTGACGCACCACCGGAAAGGCGTGGTAGGCGCGGAACAGCCAGGCGACGCGGGGAGTGAACGACTCGCTCTTCGCCATGTAGTAGACGTCGAGACGGCGGATCAGCGCGCCGGTGAGGGGCGGGTCGACGGTGGCGATGTGGTTGCCCAGCACCAGCACCGGACCGCGGCGGGGGAGGTTCTCGAGTCCCTCGACGTGCACCGAGCGGAACAGGAAGATGTGGGCGAGCAGCCGCATGACCAGGCGCAGGACCGGGTACATGCCGTGCCTTACTCCCCGGCCGGTGCGAGGAGGCCGACATCCCGGCAGAGGCGCATTGCCTCCGTCACCATCTCCTCGATCCCCAGCCGACCGGTATCGATCATATGGGCGTCCTCGGCGGGCCGCAACGGGGACTCGGGCCGCCCGGAGTCGAGCGCGTCGCGGTCGCTCACCTCGGCGCGCAGACCGGCCACGTCGACGGGGGTGCCACCACCGCGTAGCTGCTGGTCTCGGCGGCCGGTGCGCAGCGGCCCCGGTGCATCGAGATAGAGCTTGAGCGGCGCCCACGGGAAGACCACGGTTCCGCAGTCGCGCCCGACCGCGACGGCACCGGCGGCGGCGGCGCGCCGTTGTTTCTCGCGCAGCGCCTCGCGCACCTCGCGGACGCCGCTGATCCGCGCCAGCAGCGGCGCCCGAGCCGGATCGCGGATCTCCGCGGTCACGTCCTCGCCGTCGAGGCGAAGCTGCCAGGCACCGTCCGGCGCCCGCGGATCGGTGTTGATCTCCAGCTCGACGTGGCGTGCCAGCTCACCAAGGGCTGCCGCGTCGGAGCCGTCCAAGCCGCCGAGGACCGCGGCGGCGGTCACCCCCCGATAGAAGAGGCCGGTATCGACCAGGGGCAGGTCGAGGGCCTGGGCGAGGCGCCGTCCCAGCGTCGTTTTGCCGCTGCCGGCGGGGCCGTCGATGGTGACCAGCCGCTCCACCGCGACGCGACCCGCCTGGCTCACGGCGGGTCAAGACCGGCGGCGGCATAGAGCTCGCCCAGCTCGCGGGCGGTCAGCCGCCGCCAGTCACCGGGGCGAAGCCGGCCCAGCCGCAGCGGGCCGATGGCGATTCGCTCGAGGTCGAGCACCTGCAGACCGGCGGCGGCACAAAGCCGGCGCACCTCGCGCTTGCGCCCCTCGGCCATCAGCACCTCCAGCACATCGTCGGCACCGCGGTGACCGGCGGGAACCGCCTCCACGGCCCGGGCCGGGCCGTCGGCGAGCTCCACCCCGCGCACCAGCAGGCGGCGCGTTGCCGCCGAGGCGATCCCCGCGACGACGACGCGGTACCGCTTGGTGACGCCGTGGCGCGGATGGGTCAGCCGCAGGGCGAGCTCCCCGTCGCTGGTCAGGAGCAGCAGTCCCCGGCTGGTGAGATCGAGGCGGCCCACCGGGGCCAGGCCGGTGGGATCGTCGACCATGCCGAGCACCGTCGGCCGCCCGCCCGGGTCGCGGCGGGTGGAGAGGACGCCGCGGGGCTTGTTGACCATCACCGTCCTCCGGGCCACCCGCTCCGGCACCGGGCGGCCGTCGACGGTGACGGTGTCGCCACTGTCCACCAGCGCTCCCGACCGCGCCGGCCGGCCGTTGACAGCGACCCGTCCCGCCTCCACCAGCCGGTCGGCGGCGCGCCGCGAGGCGACGCCCCGATGGGAGAGAAAGGCGTTGACCCGCTCAGCCGCCACTGCCGTTGGCCGGCCCGGACGGCCCGGCGACGTCCCAGTCGGTGTCCGGCAACTGGGGCAGCGCGGCACCCTGGGGAAGCGGCGGCAGGTCCTCGATGCGCTCCAGCCCGACCACCTGGAGGAAGCGCAGGGTGGTGCCGAAGAGGCGGGGATGTCCGGGGGTCTCCTGGCGGCCGACCTCGGCCACCAGCTCGCGCCGCTCGAGGCTGTCGAGGACGGCGTCGCAGTTGACTCCCCGAATCGCCTCGATGCCCGCCCGGGTCAGCGGCTGGCGGTAGGCGATGATCGCCAGCGTCTCCAGCGCGGCCCGGCTCAGGCGGCCTGGGCGCTCCGGGTTGAGGGCGCGTTGCACCGCCCAGGCGACCTCCGGCCGGGTCACCAGCTGCAGCTCCCCGTGGTGCCGCTGGAGCATCAGCCCGCGGCCTCGAAGGGTGGCGGCGAGGGTGTCGACGGAAGCACCGAGCTCGGCGCTGGAGCAGCCGAGAATGCCGGCCGCCTCCCCCACCCCGACCGGCCGGGCAAGGGCAAAGCAGACGGCCTCCAGGGCTGCCGTGAGCGCGGCGTCATCCCGGCGATCGGCGCCGACCTGGTTCGGGTCGGCCTCGACGGCCACGTCGGGGACCACCTCCGGGCGCCCCGTCACCGGCATGTCCCAGCCGCCGTCGCCGTCGCCGTCGCCGGCCAGGCCCGTCACCCCTCGGCGCTCACCGCCAGGGCGGTCACGGTGATCGCCCCGAAGGGCTCGCTCTGCTCGACCCGGGCGGCCCCCGCCTTGAGGATCTCGAGCAGGGCGAGGAAGCAGGCCACGGCCTCGAGGCGGCTCGCGACCCCCTCGAAGATCTCCTCGAAGGCGATCACCGGGCGGCTCTCGAGCAGGCGCCGCAGCACCAGCATCTTCTCGGCGACCGAGAAGGTCGCCGTGTCGAAGCCGAAGGGCTCGGCCTCAGGGAGGCGCTCGAGCACCGCTCGGAAGGCGGCGGCAAGGCGTTCCGGCGGGATGGCCAGGCGTTCGACCGGCACCACCTCGGGAGCCACCAGTCCGAGGAAGCTGCGTGCCCCCTGCTCGGCGACGTCTCCCAACAGGGCCTCTGCGGCGGCCTTGAAGAGGCGGTACTCGGCCAGGCGCGCCCCGGCGTCGTCGACAGGGCCGCCCTCCTCGCCCGACTCGGGATCGAGGGCGTCGAGCGGACCTTCCGGCAGCAGCCTGGCCGCCTTGAGGCTGAGCAGCCGCGAAGCCAGGCTCAGGAAGTCGGCCACCTCGCGCGGGTCGGGGCGCGGGTCGTCCCGGAGCACGCGCGCCCGGAAGGCGGAGGTGATCTCGGCCACCGGGACCGACGCGACATCGATCTCACCCCGCTGGGCGGCGAGCACCAGGTCGTCGAGGGTGCCCTGGAAGCCGGGTACCTCGACCGGAAAGCGCAGGCCACCGGCATCGCCCGCGCGCTCGACGGGATGGCCGTCGACCAGAATCGCGCCGCTGGGCTCGGCAACGTCGAGGTCGGTCGGTGCCGCGGCTGGAGGGGACTCGGCGGATGGGTCCGTCATCCGGGACCAATGGTAGCCGCCGCCCGGCGCGGTGACCGGAGACCACCCTCCTCGAGCAGCTCTCGGGCCCGCGCCAGCGCCGCCGCGGTTTGACGTCCCGACATCAGCCGGGCGACCTCGGCGACGCGTTCCTCGCCGTCGACCGCCCGCACCGACGCGCGGGCCCGGCCGTTGAGGTCGCCGCGTTCGACCACCAGGTGGGTCGCGGCGCGGGATGCGATCTCGGCACGGTGGGTCACCACCATCACCTGCCGGCCGACGCCGATCCCGACGAGGGCCTCCCCCACCCGGGCGGCGGTCTCTCCGCCCAGCCCGGCATCGACCTCGTCGAGCACCAGGGTCGCGCAGTCGTCGCCGAGGGCGACCACCGCCCGGAGCGCGAGGGCGAGGCGCGACAGCTCGCCGCCGGAGGGTCCCTGGCCGAGGGGGATGGGAACGCCGTCGGGCGTCGTCGCCAGCCGGAAGTCGATCTCGTCGACACCCTCGGAGCCGGCGGCGACGCGCCGGTCACCGATGGTCAGGCCGCCCTCGTCGGGCCGCGCTTCGACCACCACCCGGAAGCGCGCGTGGCGCAGACGCAGGCGCCGCAGCTGCGCGACCACCGCGGCCTCCAGCCGCCGGGCCGCCGAGGTCCGCAACTGCGAGAGCGTGGTCACGGCCGCGACGACCTCAGCCTCGCGGGCCTCGACCTCGCACGCCAGGCCAGCCTCGTCGGCCTGGCCGGCGCCGGCCAGCAGGGACTCGGCAGCCGCCAGCGCCTCGAGCGCGCCGGCCAGGGTGCCCCCGTGCCGTCGGGAGGCCCGGTCGATCACCTCGAGCCGCTCGTCGACCGCCGCCAGGCGGGTGTCGTCGACGACCAGCCCGTCGCCGTAGGTGCGCGCCCGCGAGGCGAGCTCGCGGACCTCCTCCGCCACCCGGCCACATTCCCCGAGGAGCTCTGCCAGCGCGTGATCGACGCCACCGAGCTCGCCGTGCTCGGCCGCCGCCGCGGCCAGCAGGTCGGCGGCGCCACCGCTGTCGCCGTCGCCCGAACAGGCGGTGCGCACCGCTCCCGCGGCCCTGGCGAGCCGCACCGCGTGCACCAGTCGGCGGCGCTCGCTGAGCAGCTCGTCATCCTCCCCGGCGCGAAGCCCCAGGCCTCCCAGATCGGCGACGGTGTCGGCGGCGCCGCGCACCGCCTCGGACTGGCGGGCGGCGGTGTCACGGGCGCTCGCCAGCCGCTGCTGCGCCTGCCACCACCGCTGCACCGCCTGCGCCGACGCGCTCCTGGCGGCGAGCAGCTGGGCTCCACCGAAGCCGTCGAGCAGCGCGCGCTGATACGACGGGCGGAGCAGGCGGTGGCTCTCACCCTGAGCTGTGACCTCCACCAGGGCTTCGCCGGCCTCCCGCAGCGTGGCCTGCGACACCAGGGCGCCGTTGATGCGGCAGGCGCCCCGGCCGCGTCCCGGGAGCTCGCGGCTCAGGGTGAGCAGCTCGCCGCCATCCTCCACCCCGAGCGACTCGAGGCGCTCGCGAAGCGGGGCGGGCACGGCGTCGAAGACGGCGGCGACGGTGGCGCCGGCGGTCGCCGAGGGATCGAGGTCGACGCGGCCGCCCAGCACCAGACGCAGCGCGGCGACGCACATCGACTTGCCGGCGCCGGTCTCACCGGTCAGCGCCGTCAGCCCCGGCCCGGGTTCGCAGCGGACCCCGGCCAGCACCGCCAGCCCCTTGACCCGCAGCTCGAGCAGGGCCATCAGCCGCCCTCCGATGCAGCGCCCACATCGGTGGCCGCGGGACCGTCCGCATCGACCGCCTGCCGTTCATGGACGCGGTGTCCGTCGGGGGCGTCGTGCGCCTCCTTCAAGGGCATCCCGAAGCGCACCTTCTCGCGCAGCCGTCGCACGAACGGCATTGCTCCGATCTGGACGACCTGCAGCTCCGGCCCGGGCCGGATCTCCAGCCGGCTGCCGGGCGACAGGGGTGCCTCGACGTGTCCGTCGGCGCCGGCAAACCCGCGTCCCCATAACACGGTGAGGTCGATGCTGACGGCTTCGGGCAGCACCACCGGTCGAGTGATCACCGCGTGCGCGGCCAGCGGAACGACAACCAGGGCGCGGACCCGCGGATCGACCGGAGGGCCTCCGGCGCTGAGCGCGTAGGCGGTCGAACCGGTGGCGGTGGCGATGATCACCCCGTCGGCGTCGAACTCCCCCAGCAGCTCGCCCTCGACCTCGACCCGGATGCGCGCGAGGTTGAGCCCGTCGGATTTCACCACCACCTCGTTGAGGGCCAGGGCCTCGAAGCGGCCATCGTCGGCCCCCTCCCCCGCCCGGCGCACGTCGAGCAACGATCGCCGCTCGATGCGATGGCGGCCCTCGGCGAAGGTGTCGATGGCCCCGGCCATCGCCGGCAGATCGACGTCGGTCAGAAAGCCGAGCTGTCCGCGGTTGACACCGAGCACCGGGATGCCCAGCGGCGCCGCCAGCCGCGCTCCCAGCAGGAAGGTGCCGTCGCCGCCGACGGTGACCAGCAGCGCGGCGTCGTCGCGATGGCTGCGGACCGCCTCCTCCGGCTGACTGACCGCGGTCCAGGTGTCGAAGCCGTGCGCGCCGGCGCGTGCGATGGCGGCGGCGAGGTCGCGGTCGCGATGCTCCTCTCGCGGGTGGAGCAGCAGCCCGATGCTGCGCCGTCGCACCACCTCAGTGCTCCTCCAGTCGCAGACGCACGAACCACTCGCGGTTGCCCTTGGCTCCGCGTACCGAAGACGGCACCGGTCCCGTGCCGACCGCCTCGAGACCGGACTCCGCCCAGCTCAGCAGGTCACGAGCCGCCGCCTCGCCGGCGGCGGAGTCGCGCACGATGCCGCCCTTGCCCACCGCGTCCCGACCCAGCTCGAACTGCGGCTTCACCAGGGCGACGACGTCGGCCGGCCGCGCCACCAGACGGGCCACGACGGGCAGCACCAGGCGCAGGGAGATGAAGGACAGGTCGAGGGTGACGAGGGTGGGCGGCGGACCCGGCGGCGGCGCGAGGTAGCGGATATTCGTGTCATCCATGACCACAACCCGCGGGTCGCCGCGCAGCCGCGGATCGAGCTGACCCTTGCCGACGTCGACGGCGTAGACGAGCACCGCGCCGCGCTGTAGGAGCACGTCGGTGAAGCCACCGGTCGAGGCTCCCGCGTCGAGGGCGACCCGGTCCCGCGGATCGACGTCGAGGACGTCGAGGGCGGCGGTCAGCTTGAGACCGCCCCGGCTGGCCCAGGGATGGTCGCGCCCGGTCAGCCGCAGGGCCTGCCCGGCCGCCACCGTCTGCGCAGCGCTGCGGGCGCGCACGCCGTCGACCTCGACCAGACCGGCGGCGATCAGTGCCTGGGCGCGCTCCCGGCTGGCGGCGAACCCCCTCTCGACCAGCGATCGGTCGAGGCGCGCGGCATCGGGCGCGGCGGCCGCCATGCGGGTCATCTTACACCCACTTGTGTATCTGCTGCGGCACGTATGGCCGCCTGGTGCGGGTCACCGGAGTGCGCTCAGAAAGGGATCTCGTCGGGGTCGATCGGTGGACGCCGCTCGCTGGCCGGCTCGGCGTCCAGCCCGGGGAGCAGCGACGGCGCCCGGCGACCCCCGACCGGCCGCACGCGCTGCGCTTCCGGCGGCGGGGCGGGCATCGGGTCGGGCTGCCCCGGCGGCGGTTCCGCGGTGCTCGCGGGGGTGAAGGGCCGCTCCTGCAGCGAACCGCCGCCGCCCACCACCAGCTGCATCACGCTCTGCTCGGTGCGGTCGAGGAGCTCGCTGCAGCGCTGCACCAGGCGCGATCCGCGCTCGTAGCACGCGATCGCCTCCTCCAGGTTGACCGCCCCGCCCTCGAGCCGCTCGATCAGAGCGTCGAGCTCGGCGAGAGCGCGCTCGTAGCTCAGCGAGGTGACGTCGTCAATGGTGCTCATCAGCGTTGCCTGCAACTGCGCAGCGTACGACCGGGGCGGCGGAGGCGGAGAACCCGACCGCCGCTATCGTACATGCGTTCGCGTCACGGCGTCGAGGCCTCCCCACCGCTCCCGCCCTCGACGACCTCGCTCTCCACCTCGCCGCCGGCGAGCAGGCTGCGCAGCCGCTGCCCGGGCGCGACCTGCCCCGGGTCGGTGACCACCGCGCCGCTGGCGGCGTCCAGGGTGACCGAGAAGCCGCGTTCGATGGTCCGCCGCGGTGACAGCGCCTCGAGCCGGCCGCGCGAGCCGTCCAGGGCGGCCCGGCGGGCCCGGACCAGCGCCCGTCCCGCCGCCTCCAGCGCCTGCGCCCGCCGCCTCAGCCCCTCACGCTCCGCCGGCAACCGTCGCACCGGCGAGGCGAGCTCGAGCCGGCCGGCGGCGCGGTCCAACCGCCGCCGCTTGGCACCGAGCTCACGGAGCAGCGCGGCGCGCAGCTGCTGGGCGCGGCCGTCGAGCTGCTGGCGCATCCCCGGGACCCGGCGGTCCGGCGACACCCGCGCCATCCGCTCCCGGGCGGCGTCGAGGCGGCGGCGCTTCACCGCCACCTCCTGGCGCAGCGCCTGGCGCAGCCGCGCCGCTCGGGTGGCCACCTCGTCGCGCAGCTGGATCGCCGCCGGCACCGCCATCTCCGCCGCCGCCGACGGCGTGGGCGCACGGCGATCGGCAGCGTGGTCGGCGATGGTGGTGTCGGTCTCGTGCCCGATGCCGGTGACCACCGGGATGGCGCAGCCGCGGATGGCGCGAGCCACCTGCTCGTCCTGGAAGGCCATCAGGTCCTCGAAGGACCCACCACCGCGCACCAGCAGGATCACATCGATCCCAGACAGCCGCTGGGCCCGGTCCAGCGCCAGGACGACGGCCGCGGGCGCTCCCTCGCCCTGGACGATGGTCGGTACCACCACCACTCCCACGCCGGGAGCGCGCCGCCCGATGACCGTGCACGCGTCGCGCACCGCCGCCCCGCTCGACGAGCTGATCACGGCCACCCGCCGCGGCAGCACCGGCAGCGGCCGCTTGCGTGCGGGGTCGAAGAGGCCCTCGGCGGAGAGCCGTCGCGCCAGCTGCTCGACCGCCAGCGCCAGCGCTCCCAGCCCGGCCGGTTCCAGTGCGTCGACGTAGAGCTGGTACACGCCCTCGCTGTCGTAGACATCGACCCGTCCGTGGGCGACGATCCGCATCCCGTTCTCGGGGTGGAAGGGGATGCGCTGGGCCTCGCGGCGGAAGCAGACGCAGCGCAGCCCCGCCGCCGCATCCTTGAGGGTGAAGTAGAGATGTCCGCTGGCGGGCATGCGCAGGTTGCTCACCTCGCCCTCGACGAACACGTCCTCGAGCGCCGGCGATGCGCTCACCGCGGCGCGCACCAGTCCGGTCAGCTGCGAGACGGTGTAGGTGATCCGTCCGCTGCTCACTGCGCCGCCCTTCCGACGCGCTGCTGCTCGGCGATGTGCCCGAGCACCCCGTTGACGTAGCCGGCGGCCTCGCCGCCGGCGTACGCCTTGGCCAGCTCGACGGACTCGTCGATGACCACCGCCGCCGGAACGCTCGGCTCGAAGAGCAGCTCGTAGCCGCCCAGCCGGAGCACCGCCCGCTCCACCTTGCCGATCTCCTCCAGCCGCCAGTGGACACTGGCGGCGCTGATCGAGGCCTCGATGGTGTCGAGCTGTCGCAGGGTCCCCCACACCAGGCTGCGGGCGAAGGCGAGCACATCGGCGGCGGCACCCATGTCGTCGGCCTGGTAGAGCAGGGTCTTCTCGGGATCCTTGGCGCTGCCCTCGAGCTCGAAGAGCACGCGCAGCGCCAGCTCGCGGCCACGATGACGGCGACCGGAACGGCGCCGTGTCGCGGTCACGGCCGGCTCACGCGAAGACCACCTCACTGATGTAGACGTTCACCTCGGCGATCGGCAGCCCGAGCATCTTGTCGATCTCCTCGGCGACCCGGCGCTGCACCTCCGCGCCCATGCGCGGCACTTCGGCTCCCGCCGCGATCACCACGTGGAGATCGAGCTTGAGGCTGTCGTCCGGCTGCAGCTCGACCCGCACACCCCGGTGGCTCACCGGACGCCGCAGGATGCGGTCGAACTGCTGCCCGCTGGCCTGGTACATGGCCGCGACCCCCGGCACCTCGAGCGCCGCCAGGGCGGCGATCCAGGCGACCACCTCGTTGGCGACCCGGGTGGTGCCGAGCCGCTCGTCGCCTCGGGGATCGTCGAGGCGCAGGTTGCCGGTCTCGGTGCCGTCACTGCTCACGACACCCGCTCCATGTAGCGACCGGTACGGGTGTCGACGCGGATGCGCTCGCCGGTCTCGACGAACAGCGGCACGTCGACCGAGACGCCGGTCTCGAGAGTCGCCGGCTTGGTGCTGGCGTTGGCGGTATCTCCCTTGAAACCGGGCTCGGTGTAGGTGACCTCGAGCTCCGCGGCGATGGGAAGCTCGACTCCGAGGACGCGCCCCTGGTAGCTGAGCAGGTAGAGCGTGTCGTTCTCCTTGAGCCACTGCACGGCGTCACCGAGCATCTGCGCGCCGACGGGAAACTGATCGTAGGTGATGGTGTCCATGACCACGTAGGCGTCGCCGTCCTTGTACAGGTACTGGGCTTCGGAGCGCTCGATCCGGGCCCGGGTGAAACGCTCCTCCGGGCGGAAGGTCTCCTCGGTCACCGCTCCGCTTGCCAGGTTCTTGAACTTGGCGCGCACGAAGGCGGTTCCCCGTCCCTGCTTGACGTGGGCGAAGTCCATCACCTGGAAGAGGTCGCCGCCACGCTCGACGGTGTTGCCCGGACGCAGGTCGCCGGCGTCGATCATGCGGATCCCTCGGTGGCGGAGATGATGCGGACCAGGGCGGCCAGCCCCAGCAGATAGCCCTCTGGTCCGAGACCGGTGATCACTCCCCGGGCGGCCTCGGCGGTCACGGTGGTGCGGCGGTAGCTCTCGCGGGCGTGGATGTTGCTGAGGTGCACCTCGATCACCGGCTTGGCGAAGGCCCGCAGTGCGTCGAGCAGGGCGATGCTGGTATGGCTGAACCCTCCGGGGTTGATCAGGCAGCCGTGGGCACGATCGTGCTCCTCCTCGAGGATGTCGATCAGCACGCCCTCATGGTTGCTCTGCTCGCAGCGGAGGTCGACCTTCAGGGCCGCGGCGCGGTCGCGCAGCGCCGTCTCGATGGCGGCCAGGGTGGTGTCGCCGTAGAGCTCCGGCTCGCGCCGTCCCACGCTGCCCAGGTTGGGACCGTTGAGAACCAGGACCCGGCTCATGCGGCCAGCACCGCGGTCAGCGACTCCCGCACCATCTCTGCCGGCACCAGCTGACCATAACGTGCCGCCCCGCGCCGCTCCAGCAGCACCCAGCGAGCAACGCCGCCGCGACTCTTCTTGTCGAGTCGGGTGCGCTCGAGCACGGCGTCGGGATGGAGAGGCGGGGCACCGTGCAACCCGCAGCGGGTGAGCATCTCATCCTGCCAGGCGACGTCCGCGGTGGGGCAGCCCAGGGCGCGCACGCTGAGATCTCCCGCGACCCGCATCCCCGCCGCCACCGCTTCGCCGTGGAGCAGGGCATCGCCATATCCGGTGAGCGCTTCCAAGGCGTGGCCCACGGTGTGTCCGTAGTTGAGCACGGCACGCCGCCCGGTCTCGCGCTCATCACCGGCAACCACCTCGGCCTTGAGCGCGCAGCAGCGGCGCACGACCTCGGCGACCACCTCGGGGTCGCGGGCGAGCAGCTGCGGCACACCCTCGTCCAGCAGCGGTGCCAGCGAGCCGTCCACCGCCATCGCGTACTTGACCACCTCGCTGAGCGCGGAGCGGTACGGGCGCTCCGGCAGGTCCTCCAGAGCGTCGAGGTCGCAGACCACCGCCCGCGGTTGCGCGAACGCTCCCACCAGGTTCTTGCCGGCGGAGAGATTGACGGCGGTCTTGCCGCCCAACGCGCTGTCGACCATGGCCAGCAGGGTGGTCGGCACCTGCAGGCAGGCGATGCCGCGCATGTAGACGGCGGCGGCGAAGCCGCACAAGTCGCCGATGCTGCCGCCGCCGACGGCGACCGCGCAGTCGTCGCGGTCGAGTTCGAGCGCGGCGAAGCGATCGAGAAGCCGTCCGGCGTGGCTCCAGGTCTTCACCTGTTCGCCACCGGTCAGGGTGATCGTCGCCACCCGCCGCCCCGACTGCTCGATGGTCTCGACCACCCGCCGCCCCAGCCGTCCGGTGGCGCGATCGACGACCACTGCGACGCGCCCGCTCGTCGCCGGCAGCAGTCCCGGCAGGTCGGCGACGGCGCCGCGACGCACCACCACCGGGTAGGCGAGCCGATCGAGGTCGACCTCGACGGCGGCATCGCCGGACGTCGGAAGCCGGGTCCCGGCGATGGCGTCGACGACCCGATCGACGATCTCCTCGACGTCGCCGTCGCCGCAGTCGACCCGCAGCGACGCGCGACCGTACTGGCTGGCGCGGGCGGAACGCAGCGCCGCCAACCGGCCCGCCGGGTCGTCGCGCAGCAGTGGCCGGTCGGTGGCGCTGCCGACCCGGTTGAGCAGCACCGAGTCGGGAGCGTCGAGCCAGACCGCGCACGTCCCCTGCAGCAGCATCGCCGCTGCTTCCGGCTGGGAGAGCACGCCCCCGCCGGCCGCGATCACCGTTGGCGCCTCGCCGGCGAACGCCTCGCGCAGCGCCTCGAGCTCGCGCCGCCGGAAGCCGGCCTCGCCTTCGGCGGCGAAGATCTCGCCGACCGGAGTCCCGGCGGCCGCCTCGACCAGGGCATCGGTGTCCACCAGCCGCCAGCCGAGTCGCCGCGCCAGCGACGCCGCCACCGCCGACTTGCCCGCCCCGGGCAGACCAACCAGCGCCACCCGCGTCACCGGCTCCGCCCCGTTCTGAATTCCACCCATCGCCCCGCGATTGTCTCAGACACCCCCAAAGCCCCCCACGCGCGGCAAAGCCGCGCCGGCGCGGAGTCGCGCCGGAAGGGGGGTACGCTGCGAGGCGAAGCCGAGTGGCGCAGGGGGGAAGCTCCCCCCTCATCAGGGCGCACGTGATGTGCGCCCTTCTAACGTCGTCGCGCCGGAAGGGGGGTGCGCTGCGAGGCGAAGCCGAGTGGCGCAGGGGGAAGCTCCCCCCTCATCAGGGCGCACGTGATGTGCGCCCTTCTAACGTCGTCGCGCCGGAAGGGGGGTGCGCTGCGAGGCGAAGCGTAGTGGCGCAGGGGGGGCGCAGCGCGACGTAAAAACCGTCGCCCCCTACAGCCCGTCCCGGTCGCGCGGGTGGCGATATCCGAGCGGCGGCGAGTAGCTCTCCGGACCGCCGTCACCCCAGGACGAGCCCGGGGGTGCGTATCCCGAGGGCGCCGCTCCCGACGCGGCGTCCGGCGACGGATAGGGCCGCCCCGTCCGGCGCGCCTCGACCGCCATCAGCAGCTCGTTGGCGAACTCCTCCGCGTGGGCGATGTGAGCCAGCCGCTCGGCGCCGTCGCGTCCCGCCGACTCCACCTCGACGTCGCCGTAGCCGAGCACCCGCGCCAGCAGCCCGCGCCGCACCGCGCTGTTCTGGATGCGGTCGAGCGCGATCGATTCGCTGTAGCGCGACAGGACGCCGCGGCTGACGACGATGCGATGGTCGGTGAGCATGTAGGCCTGGAAGTGCCACCGCAGCCAGCGCAGCGAGAACGCCGCTGCCACCGCCAGTACCAGCCCGAGCGCGATCAGCAGCTTGACGTCGTGCAGGCTGCGCCCGGCCACCGTTCCCGGCGCCAGCTTGAGCAGCGTCAGCCCGGCCACCAGCGCGACCACGCAGACCGAGCCGACCGGGATGAAGATGGTCCAGTGCTGACGGGCGGTGCGGATGGGACGCTCGCCCGCGATCAGCTGCGAAACCAACCACGCACCTCCGTGCTGCGTCAGCCGGCCGAGGGACCGGTGAAGAGGATCAGCGCCGCCCCCGCGCAGAGGAACGGCCCGTAGGGTATCGGGTCCTTGAGCCCGCGGATACGGGTGACGAGCAGCAGCACCGCCACCACGCCGGCGCTGAGCGCCGCCGCCACCACCGCGTAGACGGCGCCGAGATGATCGGCGTCGAGGCCGAAACCGGTGACCGCTCCCACCAGCGCTCCCAGCTTGGCGTCGCCCATCCCCAGCCGCTCGCCGCCGAGGAGCAGGCTCTGGATCCAGAAGAAGAGATACACCACCGCGGCGCCGAACAGCGCATACACGAAGGTGAGGCCGGGTGACACCTGGCCCAGCGCCAGCGCCACGGCAATGGCGGGATAGGTGACCTTGTTGAGGATCAGGCGGTGCTTGATGTCGAAGGCGAGGATGTGAACGAAGACGCTCACCCACAGCAGGTGGATGACCAGGCCGCGACCGAACGACTCATGGGCGGCGAACGCCGCGAAACCGGCCGCCGCCGCCAGCGGCGACAGCAACCATTCGAGGAAGGTCCAGCCGTAGCGGTCACCCTGCCAGCCGGGGGCGACGCCCCGCGCCGCGACATCCAGCGCCGCCGTCTCGGCCTCGTACTGGGCGCGCTCCTCGCCCTCCTCCTCCTCGAGCCGCTCGACCCGCTCGAGCCAGACCGCCAGGGCGCCCGAGCCGGCGCCGACCACGGCGCCGACCGCCGCCGCGGCGCCGGCGGCCAGCCCCGTCACCCGGCCACCGCCGCGATCAGGGCGGCCCGCGCCGCGTCCCACGGCGGCTCGATCCCGGTCCAGCGCCGGAAGCTGAGCATGCCCTGCTGCAGCACCATCTCCAGGCCGTCACCGGCAGGGTGCCCGGCCTCGACGGCGGCGGCGACCAGGTCCACGGGACGCGGACGGTAGCGCAGGTCGAACACGGCGCACCCCGCAGCGAGGTCACGAGGGTGAAAGGGAAGGGCGGCCAGCGGCGCCGGGGTGGCGTTCACCACCATCGACGCGCCGGCCAGGAGATGCCGCAAGTCGTCGCCCCCCCAGCCGGCTGCCGCGATCGGCACGCTGCCCTCGAAGCGGCCCGCCAGGGCGATCGCCGCCTCGCGCCGCCGGGCCACCACCGCGACCCCGCTCACCCCCGCCCGCGACAGCGCCAGCAGCACCGCCGCCGCCGCGCCGCCCGCTCCGAGCACCAGCGCGGTGGCGCCCGGCCCGGGCCACAGTCCGGCAGCCCGCACCGCCGCCTCGAATCCCAGCGCATCGGTGTTGCCGCCGACCAGGCGCCTGCTCTCCACCGTCACCGTGTTGACCGAGCCGGTCGCCACCGCGTCGCCCTCGAGCTCGTCGCAGGCCGCGGCAACCGCCTGCTTGTGGGGGATGGTGACGTTGGCGCCCTGCGCCTCACCCGCCCGCAGCCTCGCCAGCACCCCGGCGAGACCGGCGCCATCGACCTCGCAGGCCTCATACCTGCCCGGCAGGCCGGCCGCGCGCAGGGCCGCGTTCTGCATCGCCGGGCTCGGCGACGCCCCGATCCCAGAGCCGATCAACCACAGGCGCATCGCAGGTCCCGGCGGCCGGCCTGTCAACCGGCCGCTAGCACGAGGCGTTGAGGTACATCGCTACCTGGCGGTCGTGCTCGGCCTGGGTGACGCTGTAGTGGTTGTGGCCGCACCTGTCCGATACGTAGAAGCGGTAGGGAGTGCCGATCGGGTTGACCACGGCGTTGATCGACGCCACCCCAGGATTGGCGATCGGCGTCGGCGTCAGGCCGGGATGGAGATAGGTGTTGTACGGGGTGTCCTGCTTGAGCTGGTCGAGGCTGGGTGACTGCCCGCTCAGGCCGAGTCCATAGAGGACGGTGGCGTCCGCCTGCAGGTCCATCCCCGCCGCAAGCCGGTTGTAGAAGACGCTGGCCACCTTGGGGCGGTCGTCGGCGAAGCGCGCTTCACGCTCGACGATCGACGCCATCACCACCAGCTGGTACGCCGACAGCCCGTTGACCGGATGGCCGAGCAGCGATGCTGCCTTGGCGGCGAAGGCGTGCAGCTGCATGGCCACGATGTCATGGGCGCTGGTGCCGGCCGGGACGTCATAGGTGTCGGGAAAGAGAAAGCCCTCGAGCGATGCCCCCGCGGGGCGGCCGGAGAGAAAGCTGTCCGAGAAGGTCCCGTGTCTGACCTGGTCGAGATAGTCGGCGGCCGTGATGCCGGTGCCGGCGGCCTGCACCCGCTCTGCCATCTGCCCCGCCGTCAGTCCCTCGGCGAGAACCACGCGGTGGACGGGGGTCTCGGGTGCGGCTTCGAGAGCGGCGATCACCGCGCTTGCCCCCATGGCGCTGTCGACGGCGTAGCTGCCGGCATGGAGGCGTCCGTCCAGCCCCTTGAAGCGGGCGAACCACCCGAACCAGAAGGCACTGCGGATGACGCCGTGCGACTCGAGGTCGGAGGCGAGGTGATCGACCGTCTCGCCGGAGGCCACGGTGATGGACACCCGATGGCCCTGCCCCGACGCCGCCGGCGCCTCCAGCTGTGAGCGCCCGTAGAGCACGGTGGCGCCGGCACCGATGCCGAGCACCACCAACGCCGACAGCACGAAGAAGACGACGACCATGCGCCGGCTGGTGCGGCGGCGGCTCACCTCCCCGTCGCTGCCGGAGCGACGCCCACCGGAGGGGTGGCGATCCGGTCCAGCCAGCTCTGCAGCATCAGCGCGGCGGCGACGGCGTCGATCGTCTGCCGACGCCGCTCCCGCCGTCGCCCGACCGCGATCAGCGCCCGCTCGGCCTGCGCCGAAGTGAAGCGCTCGTCCCAGAGTTCCACCGGCAGTCCGGTCTGCTTCGCCGCCTCGGCCGCCAGCGCTCGCGCCGCCTCGGCCTCCGCGCCCTCGCTGCCGTCGAGGCGTCGCGGCAGGCCCACCACGACGCAGCGGGCTCCGCGGGTCGCGGCCTCGCGGCGCACCCGCTCCCAGAGGGCGGCCGGGTCACGGCGCGCCAGCACCGCGACCGGACTGGCCACGGTCCCGGTGGGGTCGCTGGCGGCGAGGCCGACGCGCACCGCCCCGGCGTCGACGCCGAGGGCGGGGAGCAGTGCCCCCTCACGCGGGCTCACGAAGACGGCTTCTCGATCGGCATGATCTGCAACTCGATGCGGCTGGAGAAGTACGGCAGCACGAAGAAGGGGATCGACTGGCTGATGTCGACGTTCTGCACCCGGTCGGCCCCGAGCCGCTGCCGCAGCAGCTTCCGCGCATCACCGCCGCTCTTGCCGGTCAGCTGGTCCTTGAGCCCCGAGATGTCGAAGGTCGGCTCACTGAACCCAGAGCCGTCGACGCTGAAGATGACGGTGCCGTCGTCGAGCGCCTGGGTCACCTTGACCGCGCCGATCTTCGGCTGGTTGGCCAGCGTCTCTCCCTGGGGAACCTGTCCACTGAGATCCTGCTCAACCACCTTGCGAATGTCGGCGGGATTGTAGAAGACGCCCTTGCCGTGCACGGTGACGGTGAGGTTGGCGGGGGCGAACTCGTCACCCGCCTTCGGCACCGGTGGCGACACGTCATTGCTGAGCGTGGTGCCCGAACCGCCCGGGTCGACCGCGGGGGTGAGCCCGTGCTGCTTGTTCTGCATGTCCGCCTTCACCCGGTCGCCGAGCTGCTTCTCGAGGGTCTGGACCTGCTGGTTCCAGCCGGCGACGTCCTGGGCGCTGGCAACCACCAAATGCTTCTGATCGGCACCGCCGGACGTCGGCTGCGGGTTGCTGACGGTGAGGTCGCTGGGGCGGCAGACGTCGCTGTTGGCGCCGCCGGGACGGCATGGGTTCTGCGGCCACTGGGTGATGGAGTTGGCGGGAAGGTTGCCCTTGGCCTCGGCCGCACCGTCCTGCACCGGGACCGGGTTGCTGGGCGCCCCACCCGGCGGGATCTGCACCGGGGTGTCGGCGGTGGCGAAGAAGGTCACCGAGGCGTCGCTGGTCTGGAAGGTCTCGTTCTTGGGGATGGTGAAGTTGGCGCCGTTGGGCAGGTCGGTCATGAACACCACCGCCCCGGTCGCCGGCGTCGCCGGCACGTCCTTGGTTCCGGTCGGATTCGCCTGGAACTGCTGGTTCGCGTCGGAGGTGGCGACCGCGGTGACGACGTGGTCGGGCTGGTTCTGGTTGCTGGGATCGGTGCTTCCCTGGACGGTCGGATTGACCGCGACCGGGGTCGCCGCCAGGTCGACGGTGACCTTCGCCGACGGCGCCACCAGGAAGAGGAGCAGCAGGCCGACCACGAAGACGGCGGCGGCGGCGTAGTACCAGCTGCGGGTGGGGCGCGGTCGCGGGCGAAACGGCGGCGGTGGCGGTTGCGCGTGGCGCGCAGCCCATGCCGCCTCGGCCGCATCGACGGTGGCCACCGTGCCGGCACCGATCGCGGGCATCGCGTCCTCGCCGTTGCGGTCCTCGACCGGGGCGTGGGGGCGCACCACCTCGACCCCGCGCTCGAAGGCCTGCACCGAGGCGTAGGTGGGAAAGCCGATGTCCCGCGACAGCGCCTGCACCCGAGGGTCGCCGCTGACGATGGCGGTGGTCTTGCCGTAGCTGCGGCCGTACTGCTGCAGCAGCCGGAGGTTGAGCGGGCTCCCCAGCACCCTGGCGCGGTTGGGCAGGACGAAGACGAGCTCGGACATGTCCGTGTTCTGACGGATGCGTTCCACCAGGTCGGTGATCTCGTCATCGGGTTCGACGTAGAGGACCTTGGTCGTGGTCGGCATGCGGGAGCGGGCTCCTAAACCTTCATCGCCTTCATCACCCGGCGCATCACTCCACCCATCGGCTCCTCGTTCCGGTCGAGCTGGATGGCGTGATGGGCGAGACCCATGGGGGTGATGTCCTGGCTGGCCACCAGCAGGCCGGTGGTGTCGAAGATGCCGCGGACATCGGCCGGGGTCAGCACCCGGATGGTGGGCGGTTTGCTGAACGGCAGGTAGTCGGTCCAGTTGAGCGCGGACAGCTGCTGCGCGATCTCCGGCAGACCGGCGCCCCCTCCGGCGAGGTAGATCGCGGGCGGCAGCATCTCACCATGGGCCAGCTCGTCGAGGGTGAGGGCCACACCCTGGACCAGCACCTCGGCGTTGGGGGTGACCGCCTGGTGGGCCAGGGCTCGCTGGTCGGCGGGAAGCCGGCCCTCGCCGTGAGCCACCTTGAACTGCTCCGCCTGCTCCAGCGACATGTTCAGCTCGCTCGCCACCCGCTTCGTGAAGGAGCGGCCGCCGAGCGCGAACATCCGCGTCCCCTCGATGCCGCCGCTGCGCACCAGGGCGACGTCGGTGGTGCCCCCGCCGACGTCGATGAAGATGCCGCCGAACTCGTAGACCTCATCGGTGGCGCAGCCGCGGGCCAGGGCATAGGGCTCGGCCACCATCGCCACCAGTTCCAGGTCGAGCTCCTGGGCGATGGTCTGCAGCGCGCCGATGTGCGTCAGCGGTGCGAAGGTGTTGAAGACGGTGATGTCGAGCACCCGGCCCTGGAAGTCGAGCGGGTTGGTCACGTTGTATCCATCCACGCGCACCGAGGTGATGGCGCTGTGCACCAGCTTGACGTTGATCTCGGGCACGCCGAGCTCCTGCGACATCTGGCGCACCGCCTCGCGCAGGGCCCGCCGCTGGACCACCTGGAGAGCGTTTGCCAGGTCGGCCTCGGTGATCCGCGACTGCGGCTGCTGGCGGGGGACGCTGGCGGAGGTGCTGAAACCCTTGATCTGCTCGCCGGCGACCCCGATCACCGCCTGGCCGGGGACCACCTGGCACATGTCCTCGGCCTCGGAGAGAGCGCGGTCGCAGTTGTCGATCACCGACTGGATGTCGGCGACGGCACCGGCCTGCATGTCGGTCAGCGACTGACGCACCTTGCCGACGCCGATGACGATGCCCCGGTCGTCCTCGCGCTTCATCACCAGCGCCTTGATCACCTCGGTACCGATGTCGACCGCGGTGAGGTGGGTGCGGAAGTCGTCGCGACGGCGGAGCAGCGAGAACTTGCGCTTGCTCATGCCGCCCGCTCCCGCAGCGCCCGCCGCACCGCGTCGACGGCGGCCTCGCGCCGCGAGGGATCCTTGACGCCGCCGCTGGCGAAGTCGGACCGCCCGCCGCCGTGGCCGCCGGTGACCTCGGCGGCGGCACGTGCCAGCGCCCCGGCGTCGACCCCGCCGGCGGTGGCCACCCCGCCGGCCTTGACGGCGACGGCGTCGAGCCCGAGGACGATCACCACTCCGTTGCCCTGCAGCTGCTCCGCGTAGACGGTGTCGGTGGCGCCCTGCACGGCGTCGCGCCCGGGCTGGTCGAGCAGCAGATAGGCGAGCGGGATGCCGGCGATCTCCTCGACCGCCGCGGCCGCACCGCCGCCACCACCGGCGCCGCGGCGGCGGGCCTCCTCCAGCTCGCGCTGCAGCCGCTTGACCTGCAGCTGCAGGGCGGCGACGCGCTCGCCCACCTCCTCGGGCCGGGCACGCAGCGCTCGCGCCGCCGCGCTGAGCTCCGCCGCGTTCTCGGTCCACTGCTTCTCGGCCGCCTCTCCGGCGACCATCTCGATGCGCCGGATGCCCTGGCCGATGCTCGACTCCGACACCACGATGGCGGCGCCGATGTTGCCGGTGCGCTCGACGTGGGTCCCGCCACAGAGCTCGCGCGCCCAGCCGCCGAAATCGACGACGCGCACTGTCTCGCCGTACTTCTCGCCGAAGAGGGCGACGGCGCCGGACTGTCGCGCGGCGGCGATGGGTAGGAGGTCGACACTCCGTTGCAGGTCGTCGCGAATCGCCTCGTTGACGCGGTGCTGCACCGCCCGCACCTCATCGCCGGTGAGGGCGCGGGGGAAGCTGAAGTCGAAGGTGGTGTAGTCGGGCCGCACCAGCGAGCCTCGCTGCACGACGCTGTCGCCGAGCACCTCGCGAAGAGCCCGGTGCAGCAGATGGGTGGCGCTGTGATGGCGTGCGGCGCGCCACCGCCAGCTGGGGTCGACCCGAGCCCGCACCCTGACGCCCACCGCAAGCGCAGGCGCGGGGGCGGCGAGCGCCACCCCGCGGATCTCGGTGCCCGGGAAGAACTGCGAGTCGACCACGGTCGCACTGCCGCCGTCCCATTCGAGGGTGCCGCGGTCGCCGACCTGGCCGCCCGCCTCGGCATAGAACGGCGAGGGTTCGATCACCACCTGCAGCGGGCCGGCGCCTACCCAGCGCACCTCCGCGTCCGTCTCCAGCGCGTCGTATCCGACGAAGGTGGTGGGCGCAAGCTGCGGCACCTGGGCGAAGCCCGCCCCTCTCGCGGCGGGGCGGCTGCGGGCACGCTGCGCCGCCATGGCGGCGCGGTAGCCGTCGATGTCCACCTCGACACCGCGCTCGGCCGCCAGCTCGACGGTCAGCTCGATGGGAAAGCCGAAGGTGTCGTGCAGCCGGAAGGCGTCGTCGCCGCTCAGCCGGGCACCGCTGCGCTCCAGCAGCTGCTCGAGCCGCTCCGATCCCTCCGACAGGGTGCGCGCGAATGCCTCCTCCTCGTCGCGCACCGTGGTCTCGATGAGGGTGCGATGCTGGACCAGCTCGGGGTAGGCGTCGCCCATCACCGCGACCACGTCGGCCACGCCGGCGGAGAGCCCGCCCCGCAGGCCGATGCGGCGGCCGTGGACCGCCGCCCGGCGGATGATCCGCCGCAGCACGTAGCCACGCGACTCGTTGCCGGGGAGGACGCCGTCGGCGATCAGCAAGCTGCTGCAGCGGGCGTGATCGGCGAGGACGTTGAGCGCCCGGCTGCGGGTGGCGGCGTCGACCGCCGCCGAGCTGCGGCTCTCGAAGCCGGCGACGATCGGCAGGAAGAGGTCGGTCTGGTAGTTGCTGCGCACCCCCTGCATCACCGCGGCCATACGCTCCAGCCCCATGCCGGTGTCGATGCCCTTCTCGGGAAGGGGCGTCCGCCGGCCACCCTCGTCCTGCTCGAACTCGGGGAAGACCAGGTTCCACACCTCTGTCCAACGGTCGCCGCCGCATTCGGTGTCAGGCCGGCAGTCGCCGCGGCCGCAGGAACAGGGCGCGCCCCAATCCCAGTAGATCTCGCTGTCGAAGCCGCACGGACCCGACGGACCGGCCGGGCCCCAGAAGTTGTCCTCCAGCATCGACACCTTCTCCCGGGGCACCCCGACCACCCGGGTCCAGATATCGAGCGCCTCCGCGTCGTCGGGGTGGATGCTGGGCCAGAGCCGGTCGCCGGCCAGCTCGAAGTCGGCGGTGAGCAGCTCCATCGCCAGGGTGATCGCCCCTTCCTTGAAGTAGTCGCCGAACGAGAAGTTGCCGAGCATCTCGAAGAAGGTGTGGTGGCTGCCATCGCCCACCGACTCGAGGTCGGCGGTGCGAAGGCACTTCTGGCAGGTCGTCACCCGCGGCGCCGGAGGCGTGCTGGTACCGCGAAAGAACGGCTGGAGAGGCACCATGCCAGCCACGGTGAAGAGCACCGTGGGGTCGTCGTAGGCCACAAGCGACGCGCTCGGCAGTCGGTGGTGCCCCCGGCGTTCGAAGAAGTTGAGAAAGCGTTCCCGGATCTCTGGGCTACGCAAGTGCCGCCTGCTGGCTCGAAGTCCATTCCCGGCGCGCGGACCGATCCCGGCCGGAGATCGAGGCGATCATAACAGCGCCCCGACTTGGCGCCTGCCGGATCCTCCTCGGCTTCAGACCGGTGGGGGCTCGGGGAACTCGCGGCGCATGTGCTCCAGGGCGGCCCGCTGCAGCCGGGAGACGTGCATCTGGGAGATGCCCAGCCGCTTGGCGACCTCGGTCTGCGGCAGCTGGTCGAAGAAGCGCAGCACCATGATCTGGCGCTCGCGGGGGGTGAGGTGGGCCATCGCCTGCTCCAGCAGCGCCGCCGTCTCCACCCGCTCGAGGTTCTCGTCCTCACGCCCCAGCCGCTCGCCGAGCTCCGATCCCTCGTCGACCGCGGTCGACGAGGGCGCCTCCAGCGACACGGTGTGCTGGGCAGGCGAGACCTCGAGGGCGGCCAGCACCTCGTCGGGGGCGAGACCGAGGCGCTCGCCGATCTCGCTGACCGAGGGCTGCCGGCCGAGCTCGCCGCGCAGCTGCTCCTCGGCGCGCACCACTCTCAGATAGTTCTCCTGCAGGCGGCGCGGCACCCGGATGGCCCAGGAGCGGTCCCGGAAGTACCGGCGGATCTCGCCCATGATGGTCGGGGTGGCGAAGGTGCTGAACTCGTTCTCCAGCCCCGGATCGAAACGCTCGATCGCGTTGATCAGCCCGAGGAAGCCGACCTGCTCGATGTCTTCGAGCGGCTCGCCGCGGTTGGCAAAGCGGCGGGCGATGTAGTGGACGAGATCGGAGTTCAGCTCCACCAGCCGGTCGCGCACCGCCGGATCGCGGTCGGCGGCGTACTCGCGGAGAAGCCGGCGAACCTCTTCCCGCTGGCCGTCGGTAGCCGGCTTGGCAATGGTCCGCACCCGGGGCGGAGCCGGTCGCCGGCGCCGCGCCGTCCCGGTGCCCCCACCGGCCTCAGAACCCGAGCCGCCCCCCGGGCCCGAGGTCACGAAATGCGGTACTTCGTCAGGCGGACGCGCAGGCCGCCGGTCCGCTCGTCGACGCGATAGCGGAAGTCGTCGACGAACAGGCCCATCATGCGCAGCGCGAGGTCGGTCGCGGCCACCGGTTGGGTCTCGGGGGCCGACCGCGGCGCGGCAGCAGGCGCGACGGCGACCTGCTGATCGGGAGCGCACGGCTCCTCGTTGCGTCCGCAGACGCTCCGCACCTGGATCTCCAGGCGCTGGCCCTCGAGCTTGAACGCGAGTCTGACCTGGCCGGTGGCGCCGGCGCGCTGCACCAGGCTGATGGCGTTCTCGCAGGCCTGGGCCACCGCGATGGTCAGGTCGTCGATGGCCTCGAGCCCGAAGCCGGCCACCGCGGCAAACCCGGCCGCCGCCCGCTTCGCCACCACGATGTAGGCGGCGTCGGCGGGGATGCGGAGCTCGGAGGTCGCGGGCGACATCTCACGGGTTTGGTACCCGGAGACTGCCGTCTCGAAACCCCGCGGGATCACGCCGAGGCCGCCGCCACACCCTCCTCGACCGCGGACCCGTTCGGCCCAGAGGCGAGCCGGTCGGGAAGAACGATATGGGTCGGGAGGGACGGCTCCTCCTCCCGGCTGCCGATCCGGCGCCGGAGGGTCAGGCAGCCTACAACCGCGGCCGCGGCCGCGGCCGCGATCGCGCCGCCCCCGACGGCGGCAGCAACAAGGCGACGGCTCATCATCAGGATCCCTCTCGTTTGGCGCACGCGACCGCAGCAGTATAGGGGCGAGGTGCTGCCACCCCCCTCCATCACCGCCTTGCCACAGCGCGTCAAAGGAGGCCTGGTCAGGTCCGCCGCGGAGAGAGCAGCAGCGCCCCTCCCGCTTCCAGCAGGGCGGTGGCGGCCGCGTCGGGGACCGGATGGATGACGCCCACGACCGGGCTTGCGAAGTGCCCCGAACCAGCGAGGATCTCTCCCGCCGCAACACCCGCGGCGGCGAGCAGCAGCGTCCAGAGGTAGGGGCCGCGACCCGGCACCACCAGGCGCGTCAGCTGCGCAGCCAGGAGCACCAGCAGGACCGCCATGACGAGGCCAGGGCTGGGGCGCATGAGCAGGACGTTCTCGACTACGCGCGCCGACGGATAACAGTCCCTGTGCCGGCACAGCCGTCCTGGGCTGAGCCCCAGGACCAGGTGGGGATCCGCACGTCACCGTTCTCCGTCCACCGGCGCGAGGCCGCGAGGCATGAAGGCAGATGCCGGATGTAGGAACCCCTAAGTCAAAGGTGTTGGTCCAGCCGCATTCTCGGCTGCCACCGGCAAGGGACCCGATGATGGTACCGCGCCGGAGCCTGCTTCACGCACCGACGACCGCAACCAATTTCTTCGCGCCGCTCCCGCAACTCGCATCGGCGCGCGAAGCGACGTCTGTCACAGTGCAAGCAAACATTGGGGACGGTCTTGACGGCGCGGCCTGTCCCCGCGCTTCGGTGCTTTGCCGCGCGGTCGCTATGTGGGGGGTGGCTGCAGCAGCTTCAAGCCCAGCTCGCGCAGCTGCGCGTCGTCGACCGGGGCGGGGGCGCCGGTCATCACCTCCTGGGCCTGCTGGTTTTTGGGGAAGGCGATCACCTCGCGGATGTTCTCCTCCCCCATCCCCTCCATCAGCAGCCGCTCGATGCCGGCGGCGAAGCCGCCATGCGGGGGCACGCCGTACTCGAAGGCCTCGAGCAGGAAGCCGAACTTGCGGCGCGCCTCCTCGCGCTCGATGCCGAGGGTTTGGAAGACGCGCTCCTGAACATCGGGCCGGGTGATGCGGATGCTTCCGCTGCCGATCTCGCGACCGTTGAGGACGATGTCGTAGGCGCGGGAGCGGACCCGGAGGGGATCGGTCTCGAGCAGGTCGACGTCGTCGGCATGCAGCATGGTGAAGGGGTGGTGCAGCGGCGCCAGCTGGCCGGTCTGCTGGTCACGCTCGAACATCGGGAAGTCGGTGATCCAGAGCATGTCGATGCGCTCCCGGTCGTACAGCGAGCGCTTGCGGCCGAGATGGTTGCGCAGCGCCCCCAGGGACGCGGCCACCACCGCCGCCCGGTCGGCCACCATCAACACCGCGTCGCCGACCCCGGCACCGGTGGCGCCGCCAATCGCCTCGAGCTCGGCGTCGCTGAAGAACTTGGCGATGCCGCTCTGCCACCCCTCGGCCCGTCTCCAGAGGTAGGCGAGGCCCTTCGCTCCGAGAGCGCGCACCACCTCGGTGAGCTCCCCCTCGATCTCGCCGCGGCTCATCTCGGCCCCCCCTGGCAGGGCGATGCCCTTGACCACGCCTCCGGCCTGCACCGCCTTGGCAAACACGCCGAAGCCGCTGCCCCGGACGGCCTCGGTGAGATCGTGCAACTCCAGGCCGAAACGGGTGTCGGGCTTGTCGACGCCGTAGCGCTCCATCGCCGCGTGCCAGGTCATCCGCGGGAAAGGGGTGACGATGCCGCTGCGAAACTCGGCCTCCCGCCAGGCGCTGCTGATCGCCTGTTCGAGCGCCGCGAAGACGTCCTCCTCCTCGACGAAGGACATCTCCACGTCGAGCTGGGTGAACTCGGGCTGCCGGTCGGCGCGGAGGTCCTCGTCGCGCATGCAGCGGGCGATCTGGTAGTAGCGGTCAAGTCCGGCGACCATGCACAGCTGCTTGTAGAGCTGCGGCGACTGCGGCAGCGCGTAGAACGAGCCGTGGGAGATGCGGCTCGGCACCAGGTAGTCGCGAGCTCCCTCGGGGGTGGCCCGGATCAGCATCGGGGTCTCGATCTCGACGAAGCCCATGCCGTCCATCGCCCGCCGCAGACCGGCGATGAACCGGGCGCGCCGGCGCAGGTTGCGCTGCAGCCGGGGGCGGCGCAGGTCGAGGTAGCGGTACTGCAGCCGCAACCTCTCCTCGACCTCACCCTCCTCGTTGACCGCGAAGGGCGGGGTACGAGCCGCGGCCAGCACCTCGCAGGCGTCGACGTGCAGCTCCACCTCGCCGGTGTCGAGACGCGGGTTGACGTTCTCCGGTTCCCGCGGCCGCACCACGCCGGCGGCGCGCAGCACGTACTCGAGGCGGGTTTGGTGGGCGGCGGCGTGCGCCTCCGGTGCGGTTGCCGGATTGAAGACGAGCTGGAGGCTGCCGCTGCGATCGCGCAGGTCGATGAAGGTCAGCCCGCCGTGGTCGCGCCGCCGGTCAACCCAGCCGTAGACGGTGATCCGCCCTCCCGCGTCACCGAGCCGGACCGCCCCGCAGGCGGTGCGCTCGGTCGTCACCCCGCCACCGGCGAGGCCAGGGTGGCGCGGACGGCCGCGACCAGGCCGGCCACGCCGACGCGTCGCTGGGTGCGCTGTCGCAGGTCGCGCACCGTGGCCATGCCGTCCCGGGCCTCATCCTCGCCGACGATGACGGCCGCGCTCGCCCCGAGCCGGTCGGCAGCGCGGAGCTTGCGATCCAGCTTGCGGTCCAGGGCGTCGAGCACCACCCGGAGACCGGCCTCACGCAGCTGCCGCGCCAGGTCGGCGGCGATCGCTGCCTGCGGCGGCTCGACCGAGCAGACGACCGCCTCGCACGCCGGCGGCGACGGCGGCACCGTCGCCATCTGCCGGGCGACCAGCAGCAGACGCTCGACTCCCAGCGCGTAGCCGGTCGCCGGGGTGCTGGCGAAACCCAGCACCTCGGCCAGACCGTCGTACCGACCGCCCCCGCCCAGCGCGTTCTGCGAACCCTGGAGTGAGCCGTGCCAGTACTCGAATGCGGTGTGGGCGTAGTAGTCGAGGCCTCGCACCAGCCGCGGGTTGAGAGTTGCCGCGATCCCCGCTGCCCTGAGCCCGCTGAGCACGTCGTCGAAGTACGCGGCGCTGGTCGCGCTCAACGAGTCGGTGATCAGCGGCGCCGCCGCCGCGGGGGCAGCGTCGCGCTTGCAGTCGAGGAGTCGCAACGGGTTGACCTCCAGGCGGCGACGGCAGTCGTCGCAGAGGCGGTCGGCAAGCGGCCGATAGTAGGCGAGCAACGCCTCGCGGAAGCGCTGGCGGTCCTCCAAGTCACCGAGGCTGTTCACCTGGATGTCGACGTCGGCCAGGCCGAGCGCGGTGATGAAGCGCCAGCCGGCCTCGATCACCTCGACGTCGAGCTCGGCGGCACGCTCACCGATGCACTCGATGCCGACCTGCTGGAACTGGTGGTAGCGACCCTTCTGCGGCCGTTCGGAGCGGAACATCGGCCCCGCGTAGTGCACCCGCGCCGGGCGTACCTCGGCCAGGGCGTTGCCCGCCATCACCGCCCGGAGGACTCCGGCGGTCCCCTCGGGACGGAGGGTCAGCGAGCGCCCACCGCGGTCGGTGAACGTGTACATCTGCTTCTCGACCACGTCCGTGCTCGTCCCCACACCGCGCTCGAAGAGTTCGGTGTGCTCGAAGATGGGGCTGTCCACCAGGCGGTAGCCAAAGGACTCGACCACCCGCGCGTGCGTCTCGTGCAGCCAGCGCCACGCGGAGGACGCGTCGGGAAGCAGGTCATTGGTGCCGCGCGGCGCAGCGATCGGGGGCATGACCGCCGAGTGTACCTGCCACGCTGCGGCGCGTCCGAACGGACGCGCCGGCGCGGAGTCGCGCCGTCGGGGAGGTGAGCCGTGCGGGCTGTGCTCGCGCGGCGAGGGCCGGGGTTCCCCGCGAATCGCTTGCGATTCGTGGGGTGGCCAGGGCGGAACTGCCCTCCTCTGAGTCGAGGTGGCGCGAGATGGCTGGCTCAGCCAGCCTCTCTAGCCACCGTATGCACGTCTTTGACCGACTCGAGCCGCTCCAGGAGCCGGCTGAGCTGGGTGAGGCTCTGGATCTCGACGATGGTCGAGATCACCGCGGTGCGGTCGTCGAAGACCTGGACGTCGGCTCCCGAGAGGTTGATCTTGGACTCGGCGATCACCGCGGCGATGTCGCGGAGCAGGCCGGTCCTGTCCCACGCCTCGATCTTGATCCCCACCGGATAGAGCTGCCGGCCGGACTTCTCCCACTCCACCTCGACGATGCGATCCGGGTCGATGGCGTTGGCGACGTTGACGCAGGTGGCCCGGTGCACCGTGACCCCCTTGCCGCGGGTGATGTAGCCGCGGATCGGTTCCGGCGCCACCGGCTTGCAGCAGCGCGCCAGGGTGGTGAGGACGTCGCCGACGCCGTGGACCCGCACCTCGCCGGTGGTGCGCGGTTGGCCGACCAGCGGGATCGGCAGCGGCTCCTCGGCCGGCCCGCCGCCGCGCGCCGCCTCCTCCATGGCGGTGTGCCTGAGGACCACCGCGCGAGCGCTGATGTCGCCATACCCGACGGCGGCGACGAAGTCGTCGACGGTGTTGAACTTGAAGGCCTCGGCGAGTTCGAGCAGGCGATCGTCCCGCAGCGTGCTCAGGGCCATCTGGCGCATCCGCCGGAACTCCTTGTCGAGCTGCTCGCGTCCCTTCTGGATGTTCTCCTCGCGGCGCTCCTTCTTGAACCAGCCGCGGATCTTCTCCCGGGCGCTGCTCGTCTTGACGAAGGTGAGCCAGTCGCGCGAGGGACCGTGGGGGCCGCGGCTGGTCAGGATCTCGATGATGTCGCCGTTCTGCAGATGCTGGTCGAGCGGGACCATGCGGCTGTTGACCTTGGCCCCGATGCAGTGGTGGCCGACGTCGGTGTGGATGCGGTAGGCGAAGTCGACCGGAGTGCTGCCCGCCGGGAGCGAGCGCACGTCACCCTTGGGGGTGAAGACGAACACCTCGTCCTGGAAGATGTCGACCTTGACCGCGTCGACGAAGCGCTCGGCGTCGAGCACCTCCTTCTGCCAGTCCATCAGCAGGCGCAGCCAGGTGAAGCGCTCGTCCGGCTTGCCGTCGCGACCGGCGACGGCCCCCTCCTTGTAGCGCCAGTGCGCCGCCACTCCGTACTCGGCGGTCTGGTGCATCTCGTGGGTGCGGATCTGGATCTCCATCGGCTCGCCGGTGTGCGAGATCACCGTGGTGTGCAGCGACTGATACCCGTTGCCCTTGGGCATGGCGATGTAGTCCTTGAACCGCCCGGGGATCGGCTTCCAGAGCGTGTGCACCACGCCCAGGACGCCGTAGCAGTCCTTGATGCTCTCCACCAGCACGCGGATGGCGACGACGTCGTAGACCTCGTCGAAACTCCTCTGGCTGCCGCGCATCTTCTCGAAGATGCTGTAGAGGTTCTTGGGACGCCCCGACACCTCGGCGACGACCTCGATCCGCTCCAGCTCGCGCCCGAGGATCTCGGTGACATCGCGGACGAAGAGCTCGCGCTCCTCGTGGCGGCTGGCGAGCTTGTCCTCGACCACCTGGTGGTTGTCGGGGTCCAGCTGGCGGAAGGCCAGGTCCTCGAGCTCCCATTTCATCTGCCAGATGCCCAGCCGATGAGCCAGCGGGGCGTAGATGTCGAGGGTCTCCCGGCTGATGCGCTGGCGGCGGTGGGGAGGCAGCGCCTCGACGGTGCGCATGTTGTGCAGGCGGTCGCCGAGCTTGATCAGCACCACCCGGACGTCCTCGGCCATGGCCACCAGCATCTTGCGGATGTTCTCCGCCTGCGCCTGCTCCGCCTGCTCCTTTGTGTGCACGTGGATCTTGCCCAGCTTGGTGACTCCCTCCACCAGCCGCTGCACCTGGTCACCGAACTGCTGGCGCAGCTCCTCCGAGGTGAGGTCGGTGTCCTCCACCGTGTCGTGGAGGATGGCGGAGGCCAGGGTGTCGACATCCATCCGCAGGTCGGCGAGGATCCCGGCGACGGCGACGGGATGCTCGATGTAGGGCTCGCCGGACAGGCGGAACTGCCCCAGGTGGGCGCGCTCGGCGAGCTCGTACGCCCGCCGCAGCTTGTCCTGGTCGTCCCCGGGCAGATAGGTGACCTTGGTGAGAAGGTCGCTCAGCGGCATGGCCGTTTCGAGTGTACCCCGGGATCGGTCAGAACCCCGCCAGAGTCGCGTGTCGATTCAGTACGCGCGCGCGAACAGGGCGACGTGGTCGGCAGGCCGGCCGCAGCCGAGGCAGGGGGCGCCGTCGGGGCGGCGGTCGGCGCGAAGGACGCGCACCGTCAGCGCGTGGACCGCCTGCTTGACCGCCAGCTCGCACTCGGGGGAGTCGCAGAAGGGCCCGCTGGCGAAGACCGGCTGGACCTCGAAGGCCTGGCGAAGACCATCGAGGTCGGTGACCTCGACGCTGCGCTCGTCGAGCAGCCGCTGGGCGCGGGCGCGGATGGCCGCCTGCGCCTCGTCGAGCATCCCCGGCAGCCGAGCCGCGACTCCCTCGAGAGGAAGCTGCTGCTGCTCGCCGTCAACGCGGCGCACCACCGTCACCCGGCCCTCGGCGAGGTCGCGGGCGCCGACGACGACGCGCAGCGGGACGCCGCGCAGCTCCCAATCCGCGTACTTCTCCCCGGGGCGGATGCCGTCTCGACGGTCGACTCGGAGGCGCACCCCGGAGGGGGCTTCGCGCTCCAGCCGCACCGCCGCCTCCTCCACCGGGCCGCCCGCATCGCCGCTCTGCGCGATGGGGACGACGATGACCTGAACCGGCGCGACCCGCGGCGGCAGGATCAGTCCGGCGTCGTCGCCATGGGCCATGATCACCCCGCCGATGATCCGGGTCGACAGCCCCCACGAGGTCTGGAAGGGAAACAGCAGGGTGTTGTCGCGCCCGCTGTAGGAGATGTCGTAGGCGCGGGTGAAGTTCTGACCGAGGTGATGGGACGTTCCCGTCTGTAGGGCCCAGCCGTCCGACATCATCGCCTCGATGCTCAGGGTGTACTCGGCGCCGGCGAACTTCTCCGACGCTGTCTTGCGCCCGGCGATCACCGGCATCGCCAGCCACTCCTCGGCCAGCTCGCGGTAGCAGCCCAGCATGGTGTCGACCTCGTCGCGGGCCTGCTCCCAGGTCTCGTGGAAGGTGTGCCCCTCCTGCCACCAGAACTCGGTGGTGCGCAGGAACAGCCGGGTGCGCTTCTCCCAGCGAACCACGTTGGCCCACTGGTTGATCAGCACCGGCAGGTCACGCCAGGAGTGGATCCACTTGCGATAGAGCTCGCAGATGATCGTCTCGCTGGTGGGCCGCACCGCCAGCCGCTCGTGGAGCTGCTCGCTGCCGCCCTGGGTCACCCAGGCGACCTCGGGCGCGAAACCCTCGACGTGCTCGGCCTCCTTCACGAGAAGGGACTCGGGGATGAACAGGGGGAACTGCATGTTCTGGTGGCCGGTCCGCTTGATCATGTCGTCGAGAGCGCGCTGGGTGTTCTCCCAGAGGGCGAAGCCGTAGGGACGGATCACCATGCAGCCCGCGACCGGGGTGTAATCGGCGAGCTCCGCACGGCGGATCACGTCGACGTACCAGCGGTCGAAGTCCTCGCTCTTGGGCGTGATCTGCTTGGACGATGCCTTGGCCATCGGTCCGCCGAGTATAGGTGGCGGGCTACTGCCGGCTGATCGCGGGCGCTCCCCTGCGCAGCACGAACTTCTGGATCTTCCCGGTCGCGGTCTTGGGCAGCGCGTCGACGAAGGTGATGCTGTGTGGAGCCTTGAAATGGGCGAGCTGAGACCGGGCGAAATCGCGCAGCTCCTCCTCGGTGGCGGCGACGCCCGGGCGCAGCACCACGAAGGCGTGAGGCGCCTCTCCCCAGCGTTCGTGGGGCAGCCCGACCACTGCCGCCTCGAGCACCGCGGGATGGCGCAGCAGCGTGCCCTCCACCTCCACCGAGGAGATGTTCTCGCCGCCGCTGATGATCACGTCCTTGAGGCGATCGCGAATCTCGATGTAGCCGTCGGGATGCACCACCGCGGCGTCGCCGGAGTGGAACCAGCCGTCGCCCATGGCGCGCTCGGTGGCGTCGGGATCGTTGTAGTAGCCGTCCATCACCGCGTTGCCCCGCACCACGATCTCGCCCACGTGCATGCCGTCGCGCGGCACTTCCACCCCGTTGCCGTCGATGACCCGCAGCTCGCCCGAGGTGAGCAGCTCGACCCCTTGGCGGGCCTTGATCACCGCGCGCTCGGCGGGACTGACGGCGGTGTGCTCCGGCAACGGCTCGCAGACGGTGATGAACGGCGACGTCTCGGTGAGGCCGTAGACGTGGGTCACCTCCCAGCCCAGGTCACCCTCGAGCCGCTCGATCGTCGCCGCCGCCGGCGGGGCGCCGGCGGTGACCACCCGGACACCGCGGGGAGCCTGGCGGAGCAGTTCCTCGGCGGCGCCCGCGATGCCGATGAGCACGGTAGGCGCGGCGCAGAGCCAGCCGACCTGCTCGTCACGGATCAGCTCGAAGATGCGCGCCGGCTCGACCTTGGGCAGGCAGATGTGCGTGGCCCCCGCCGCGGTCACCGCCCAGGTGAACGTCCAGCCGTTGGCGTGGAACATCGGCAGCGTCCACAAGTAGCGGTCGCCCACGCCAAGGCGCAGGTGAAGCAGAGTGCCGACCACGTTGATCCAGGCGTTGCGGTGGGTGATCATCACCCCCTTGGGGCGCGCCGTGGTGCCGCTCGTGTAATTGATGGTCAGCAGGTCGCGCTCGTCGATCGGGGGACTCTCGAAGCTGGTCGGCGCCTCCGCCAGAGTCCGTTCGTAATCGACCCAGCCCTCCCGCGGGCCCCCATCCAGAGCGACCAGGTGGCGTACCGCGGGTAGCTCGCCGCGGATCGAGTCGACGGCGTCGAGATGATCGGGGTGGCTGCAGACCACGGTCGTGCCCGAGTGCTCGATGATGTAGCGGAAGTCGGCGGCGGTCAGCCGGTAATTGATGGGAACCAGCACCGCCCCCAGCTGCGGGACGGCGTAGAACGACTCCAGCTGCGCGTGCGTGTTGGGGGCGATGTAGGCGACGCGGTCACCGCGGCGCACCCCCATCGCCTGCAGCGCCGCCGACCAGCGGTCACACCTCTGAAAGAACTCCTCGTACGTCAGTCGCAGCTCGCCGTCGACGACCGCCGGCCGGCCCGGGTGGAGGCGGCGGGTGCGGCGCATGAACTCCAGCGGGGTGAGCGGCGACTCCATGGTGTCGCTGACCGCGGTACGTCTACGGGCCGGCGGTGACGGCGAGGCGGGTCAACGGGGTCTCGGTGTCGCCCAGTCCGACCGGGAGCGGCTTGCCGGCGGCGATCAGTCGCGCATCCGCGTCGGCGATGGCCTCGAGCTCGGCCACAAGGGCCTCGATGAGCTCGCCCTCCGGCAGCGAGGCGATGACCCGGCCACCCCGGAAGAGCGCCCCCTTCTGCCGGCCCCCGGCGATGCCGATGTCGGCGTGCATGCCCTCCCCGGGACCGTTGACCACGCAGCCCATCACCGACACCGTCAGCGGACGGCGCACCTTCTGGAGGGCGGCGTTGACGCGCTCCACCATCGGCACCATGTCGATCTCGAGCCGGCCGCAGGTGGGACAGGCGATCAGGTTGGGACCGCTCGGCTCCTCCTCGAGGTTGCGAAGGATCTGCCGCGCCACCCGCACCTCCTCCTCGGGCTCACCGACCAGGGAGACGCGGATGGTGTCGCCGATGCCCTCGGCCAGGAGCACGCCGATGCCCATCGCCGACTTGATGCTGCCGCTGTCGACGGGACCGGCTTCGGTCAGCCCCAGGTGCAGCGGATAGCGGTTGTCGAGGGCGGCGAAGTGACGGTTTGCCGCGAGGTTGGTGGGCACGTCGCTCGCCTTCAGCGACACCTTGATCTGGGTGAAGTCCTGCTCCTCGAGCAGGCGGATGTGGTGCAGCGCGGCATCGACCATCCGCTGCGCGGTCTCCTCGATGCTGCTACCGCGCCCGCGCTCCAGCTCCTTGCGCTGGGGAATGCTGCCGGAGTTGACGCCGATGCGGATGGGGACGTTGCGCGCCTTGGCCTCGCGAGCGATGTCGCGGATCTTGGCGGGGTCGCCGATATTGCCGGGATTGAGTCGCAGACAGCCGATTCCCGCCTCCAGCGCCAGCAGCGCCAGCGGCGCGTCGTAGTGGATGTCGGCGATGATCGGGACCGGCGAGCGGCTCACGATCTCGCCAAGCGCGCTCGCCGCCTCCTTGGTGTCGCAGGTGACCCGCACCAGGTCGGCGCCGGCCGCGGCGGAGCGCTCGATCTGGCCCACGGTGCCACGCACGTCCTCGGTCTGGGTCTTGGTCATGGTCTGCACCGAGACCGGTGCGGCACCGCCGATGACGACGCCGCCGACGTTGACGGGCACCGTCCGCCTGCGGTGGGGAGGAATCATCAGAACCCCTTGATGTCGTTGATAGTGACGATCAGGACGAAGGTTGCCACCAGGGCGGCGCCGGCGACAACGAGGGCCAGCTCGCGGCGGGGATCGAGCCGGCGGCGCCGCACCGCCTCGACCACCAGCAGGGCGAAGCGCCCGCCGTCGAGGAAGGGGATCGGTAGAACGTTGACGAAGCCGAGGTTGAGGCTGATGAAGGCCATCCAGTTCGCCAGATCCAGCCACCCGCCCTGGGTGGTCTGAGCGGTGCTGGCGGCGATTCCGACCGGCCCCTGGAAGTTGCTGATGCCGCCACTGTTGGGAGTGCTGAACACGGTGTAGAGCCCGTTGAAGATGTCGCCGATGTTGCGGGGAACCGCGGTGAAGCCCTGGGCGACGGCGGCCGGCAGGGCAAGACCACCGTGGCCCAGGTTGATCCCCAGCCTCCAGTTGGCCTCGATCCGCCCGAGGTCACCATTGCCGGTGGTCGCGTCCGGCAGCACACCGCGGAAGGTGAGCCGGAGTTCGCTGGCGATGTGACCGGTCACCGCGACCGCGCTCTGTCCCGGCGGGGGCTTCAGCAGGGTCGCGGGATCGCCGCTTCCCACCGGAGCGCCCTCGATGGTGTCGATCACCGCCGCGCCCGACAGCGGGTTGGAGGAGTCGGCCGACTTCGCCAGGAGGCGAAGGCCTTGGTAGAGCGGGTCGCCGAGGTTGAGGTCGAAGAGCTCGAGGTAGGGGCGGACCCCGGCCGCGGTACCGGTGCGGCCGTCGACGGCGCGGTACGCGACCGTGGTCGGCCGCCCCTGGTCGGCGCTGAGCGCGGCCCGCACATCACGTTGCACGCGATCGCCGCTGCTGGTGTCGATGCTGGTGCTGCCGATGCGGAGCAGCTGGGCGCCGTCCGGCACCTTGCCGTACAGGGCGCTTCCCTTGGGGATGTGCGAGGGCTGGTCGGGCAGCGCATCGACGCTGTAGAGAACGCCGGCGAGGATGAAGTTGGCGATCACGCCGGCGAGGATCACCGCCGTCCGTTTGGGGATGCTGGCCCGGTTGAAGTTGCGCTCGCCGGCGTCAGCGGCAGCGTCGAGGTCGGTCATCCCCGGCATCTTCACGAAGCCGCCGAGCGGGAAGGCACGCAGCGCGTACAGCGTCTCTCCTCGCTGCCGGGCCACGAGCTTGGGACCGAAACCGATGGAGAACTGGTCGATGCGAATGCCGGAGAGCTTGCCCACGGTGAAGTGCCCGAGCTCGTGCACGCCGACGACCACGACCAGGATGAGGATGATCGCGCCGGCGATCTTGGCACCGTCGAGGGCGCTCACCATCGCCAGCATCAGCCGCCCCCGCTCATCGCAGCCGTGCTGGCGCGGTCCACCGCGGCCCGGGCCCAGGCGTCGATGGCGGCCAGCTCCTCGATGCCCGGCGATGCGGGCAGCTCGGCGGCGTCGAGGGTCTCGGCCACCAGCGGGATGACGTCGACGAAGCGCAAACGGCCGGCGAGGAAGGCGGCGACGGCGGCCTCGTTGGCGGCGTTGAGCGCGCAGGGCGCCGCGCCACCGGTCTCGCCGGCGTGCCGCGCCAGCGCCACGGCGGGGAAGCGGGCCGGCTCCACCGGCAGGAAGTCGAGACGGCCGACCGCGGCGAGGTCCGCCGGCGGGCAGACCCCGGGGAGGCGGTGGCCGCCGGTCAGCGCGAGGGCGATGGGGAGGCTCATGTCGGGCACGCCCAACTGTGCCTTGGTGGCGCCGTCGATGAACTCGACGCAGGAGTGAACGATGCTCGACGGATGGATGACGACGTCGATCCGCGAGTACGGGACGTCGAAGAGGAAGTGGGCCTCGATGATCTCCAGGCCCTTGTTCATCATCGTCGACGAGTCGACGGTGATCTTCGGCCCCATCGACCAGTTGGGATGGTGCAGCGCCTCCTCGACGGTGATGCCGGCGAAGTCGGCGAGCGGGCGATCCCGGAAGGGGCCGCCGCTGGCGGTGAGCACCAGGCGCCGGACGCCCGCCGGGTCCTCGCCGCGCAGGCACTGCCACAGGGCGCTGTGCTCGCTGTCGACCGGAAGCAGCCGGGCCCCGCTGGCGCGGGCCCGCTCGGTGACCAGCTCGCCGGCCATCACCAGCACCTCCTTGGTGGCGATGGCGACGTCGGTGCCGGCGTCGAGGGCGGCCAGGGTGGGACGCAGGGCCGCGGCCCCGCTGATCCCCACGCAGACCACGTCGGCGGGCATGGCCGCGACCTCGCACGCCGCCGCCATGCCCGTCCCGCAACCCGACGGAAGCGCGGCGCCCGGCGGCGGGGCGACGACCGCGGCGTGGCGCAGGCGGAAGCGCTCGACCAGCGCCGAGAGTGCGGCCGCGTCCTGGCCGGCGACCGCTCCGACCAGCTCGAAATGCTCGGGATAGCGCTCGATGATCTCGCAGGCCTGGCGGCCGATCGACCCGGTGGCGCCCAGGAGGACGACCCGCCGGCGTCCGGTCGGGGTTGTGTGGGACACGGGAATGGGCGACTCCGGAAGGGACCGGCGGGGACGAGAGGGCCGACGGGGCTGCGAGTTCAGAGACCGAGGAGCCTCAGATAGCAATATACGACCGGTCCCAGAAGCACCACGCTGTCCATCCGGTCGAGCAGCCCGCCGTGGCCGGGGATCAACGAGCTCGAGTCCTTCACCCCGGCGGCCCGCTTGAGCGACGACTCGACGAGGTCGCCGCCCTGCGAGGCCACCGCCACCAGCATCCCCACGATCAGGGCGTGGTACCAGGCCAGGCCGAAGCCCAGGGGGGCGGCGATGAGCCAGACGAGGACGGTGGCGAGGCCCCCGCCCAGGGCTCCCTCGACCGTCTTGTTGGGCGAGATGCTGGGGAAGAAGGAGTGGCGACCGGCGGCGCTGCCGGTGAAGAAGGCGGCGGTATCGCCGGCGAACGCCGAGGCCAGGGTGACGCCGACGGCGCGCAGCCCGAAGTGGGCGTAGGCATGGGATGCCGACCCGGTCAGCCGCAGCACCCCGACCAGGAAGCCGATCGACAGCCCGATGTAGACAGCCCCGCCCACCGCCGCCACCCAGCGCACCATCTGCGGCGGGCGCATGACCAGCCCGCCGATCAGCCCGGCGACGACCGCCAGCCCCAGCCCCCAATCGAGCACCGGGACCTCCGGGGGCAGCACGTACTGGTAGAGCAGCCACAGTCCCAGGGGATAGAGAACCCACGGCGGCGGTGGCGCCCCGATCTGCTGCAGCAGCCCGGAGAGCTCCCAGAGCCCCACCGCGACCACGACGCCGAGAAAAACGTAGAGAAATGGCCCCTCCACCCACAGCGCGACACCGAGGAGCGCGAGGAGGACGGCGGCCGAGGCCACCCTCCTCCCCAACCGGCCGCCGGCCAGGCTCCGGCGGCCCGCTGACCTCATCCCGTGCGCGTCGCCAGGGGCGGCACCACCGGACGCGCCTCGCCCGGACCGTGCACGGCGCCGAACTTGCGCTCCCGGGCGCCGAAGTCGGCGATGGCGCGGCCCAGCTGATCGCCGCCGAAGTCGGGCCAGAGGGTGTCGGTGACCCAGAGCTCGGCGTAGGCCGCCTGCCACAACAGGAAGTTGCTGACCCGCTGCTCGCCGGCGGTGCGGATGATCAGGTCGGGATCGGGCAGGCCGCCGGTGTACAGGGCGCGGCTGAGGGTCGCCTCGTCGAGCTGGCGGAGGTCCACTCCGCTCTCAGCGAGCTCGCGCACCGCGGCGACGATCTCGCTGCGACCGCCATAGTTGAGCGCGATGTTGAGGATCCCGTTGGTGTTGCCGGCGGTCCGGCTCTCCGCCATCCGCACGGTGGCGCGAAGCTTCTCGCTCAGCTCTTCACGGTGGCCGAGAAAGCGCAGCTGGATGCCCTCCCCATCGAGCTCCTCCAGCTCGCGGTCGATGGTCTCGACGAAGAGGTCCATGAGAGCATCGACCTCGCTCCGAGGCCGCGACCAGTTCTCGGTGCTGAAGGCGTACAGGGTGAGGACGTGAACCCCCTGGCGGTCGCACTCCTCGGTCACCGGCCGGATCGCCTGGACCCCGGCCCGGTGCCCGGCGCTGCGGGGAAGGTGGCGGCGGCGAGCCCACCGCCCGTTGCCGTCCATGATGATGGCGATGTGGGCAGGGAGCCCTGGGTGGGCAGGGCCGGGAACGGTGTTGGGGTCGGGAGGACGCTCCATGCTGCGGGCAGAACGCGGCTCGAGGCGGGGGCGTTTCGCAGCCCCGCCTAGACCTCGAGGATCTCCGTCTCCTTCTTGTGAGCCACCTCGTCGACGCGGGCCACGAACCGGTCGGTGATCTTTTGCAGCTGAGCCAGCCCCCGATCCATCTCGTCGCTGCCGACCTCCCCGTCCTTCTCCATCTTGCGGATGTGGTCGGCCTCGTGGCGGCGGACGTTGCGGATGGCGACCCGGGCCTCCTCGGCCCGCGCCTTGACCAGCTTGACGAACTCCTTGCGCCGCTCCTCGGTCAGCGGTGGGATGGGGATGCGGATCAGCTGGCCGTCGTTGCCGGGATTGAGGCCCAGCTCGCTGCGCTGGATCGCCTTCTCGATGGCACCCATGGCATTGCGGTCGTACGGCTGGACGACCAGCAGCCGCGCCTCGGGGGCGGTGATGCTCGCCAGGCTCTGCAGCGGGGTCGGTGACCCGTAGTAGTCGACCTGGATCCGTTCGATCAGCGCCGGCGTGGCCCGGCCGGTGCGGATCGACCCCAGCTCCTTCTGCAGCGACTCGATGCTCTTCTCCATCCGCACCTCGGCGTCCTTGAGCCAGTCGTCGATCATCGCGTCCGGCTCTCCGTCACATCTGGCCCGAGGATCGCGCCGCCGCGGTGCCTCCGTCGTCCACCAGGGTGCCGATGTCCTCACCCAGGACGACCCGCTCGATGTTGCCCTCGGTGAGCAGGTCGAAGACGATGATGGGCATGCGGTTGTCCATGCAGAGCGTCAGGGCGGTGTTGTCCATCACCGTCAGCCCGCGGTTGAGCACCTCGAGATAGGTGAGGTGGGTGAGCCGCTGGGCATCGGCGTGCAGCAGCGGATCGGCGGTGTAGATCCCGTCGACCTTGGTCGCCTTGAGCAGCACCTCGGCGCCGACCTCGGCGGCGCGCAGCGCGGCGGTGGTGTCGGTGGTGAAGAACGGATTGCCGGTGCCGGCGCCGAGGATCACCACCCGGCCCTTCTCCAGGTGGCGCACGGCGCGGCCGCGAATGAACGGTTCGGCGACCTTGTTCATCTCGATCGCCGACTGCACCCGGCAGGGGATGCCCAGCTTCTCCAGCGAGTCCCGCAGCGCCAGGGCGTTGATCACCGTGGCCAGCATGCCCATGTAGTCGGCGGTGACCCGATCGATCCCCTGGGCGCTCGCCTCCAGGCCGCGGACGATGTTGCCGCCGCCCACCACCACCGCGACCTGGACCCGGTGGGCCGCCACCACCCGCTCGATCTGGCGGGCGATGGCGTCGACCGTCGCCGCGTCGATGCCGTACCCCGCGTCGCCCATCAGCGCCTCGCCGCTGAGCTTGAGGACGACGCGACGGTAGCGGGGACGGACGCTGGAGCCGGAGTCCTCGGTGAGCTCGGCAACGCCCACCGGGGAGGCGTCGGCGCTCAGTTCTGCGACGGCGCGGCGGCGCCGTTCTCCGAGGCCTCGCCCACCTCGAAGCGGGCGAAGCGGGCGACGGTGATGTTCTCGCCCAGCTTGGCCACCGCCTCGGCGACCAGGTCGCCGACCTTCTTGCCCTTCTCGCGGATGTACTCCTGGTCGAGCAGGCAGACCTGTTTGTAGAAGTCCTCGAGCTTGCCGGCGAGGATCTTGTCGACGATGTTGTCCGGCTTGCCCTCGACCTGGGCGCGATAGATGGAGCGCTCACGCTCGAGGACATCGCCCGGGATGTCCTCGCGGCGCACGTACTGCGGGCGCGCCCCCACCACCTGGAGGGCAAGCTCGTGGGCGAGGTGCTTGAAGTCCGCGGTGCGGGCGACGAAGTCGGACTCGCAGTTGACCTCGACCATCGCCCCCTGCTTGCCGACGCCGCCGCTGTGATGGATGTAGGCGTCCACGAGGCCCTCGTTGGCGGTGCGACCAGCCTTGCCCGCCGCCTTGGCGAGCCCGCGCTGGCGCAGCAGGTCCTTGGCCTTCTCGATGTCGCCGTCGACCTCGACCAGCGCCCGCTTGGCGTCCATCATCCCGGCGCCGGTCATCTCGCGCAGCTGCTTGACCTGGGTGGCGCTGACGTCCGCCATCTACTCGGTCTCCGCGGCCGGGGTTGCGGTGGCGAACTCCTCCTCCGCCACCTCGGCGGTCCCGTCGAGGTCGGCAGCCGGCGCAGCCGCGGCTCGAGCGGCCTCCTCGGCGGCGCGCGCCTCGGCGGCCGCCTGCTCCTCACGTTCGCGCAGCTCGCGCTCGCTGAGCAGCCGCTGCCCCTCGACGATGGCGTCGGTGAGCAGGGTGGTGATCAGCCGCACCGCGCGAATGGCGTCGTCGTTGCCGGGGATCGGGTACCGGATGTTGTCGGGGTCGACGTTGCTGTCGGTGATGGCGACGATGGGTATCCCAAGCTTGCTGGCCTCGCTCACCGCCAGCCGCTCCTTGCGGCAGTCGACCACATAGAGGGCACCTGGCAGCCGGCGCATATTGACCATGCCGCCGAAGTTCCGTTCCAGCCGCTCGAGCTCGTCGGCGTGAACGTTCGCCTCCTTGTTGGTCATCCGCGCGAAGTCGCCGCGTTCCTGCATGGCACGCAGCTCCTGCAACCGCTTGAGCTGCCGCTGGATCACCGTGAAGTTGGTGAGCATGCCGCCCATCCAGCGATGGGTGACGTAGTACTGGCCGCTGCGCTTGCAGCATTCCTCGATGGTGTCCTGGGCCTGCTTCTTGGTGCCCACAAAGAGCATCTTCTCGCCGCGCGCCACCAGGTCGCGGGCGAAGTCGCAGGCCTGGTCCAGCAGGGTCTGGGTCTGCTGCAGGTCGATGATGTGGATGCCGTTGCGCGCCGTGAAGATGTACGGGCGCATCTTGGGGTTCCACCGGCTGGTCTGGTGACCGAAGTGAACCCCGGCCTCGAGCAGCTGGCGGAGGGTGGCGACTGGCATGTCGCGGAGCCTCCAGGATGGGTTGGTGCCTCCGCCCGGCGTCGCTCCGCGATGATCTCTCCGGCCGAGCCGGACACCCGATCACCGCCGTCAACCGGACGTGCGGAATACGTGCCGGCAAGTCTACCAGCCCCCGCTTAGCCCCAAGAGCGGCAAAGCCGCGCTCGGCGCGCAGTCGTGCCGGAGCGAAATCCGGCTACTCGCCGGGTGCTCTTGGCGCGGGTCTTTACGGCGCGCTGCGCGCGGCGGGAGGGCGGCACAACACGTGCCGCCCGCTGAGGGGGGCTTCCCCCCTGCGCCACTCGGCTTCGCCTCGCAGCGCACCCCCCTTCCGGCGCGACTCCGCGCCGAGCGCGGCTTTGCCGCGCTTTCCTGCTAACGGCCGGTGGGCGCCGGGGTCACGCCGAGCTGGCCCAGGAGGGACAGCTGGTCGAAGTAGACGCGGTGGGCGACGACCTTGCCGTCGCGCACCTTGAAGACGTCGCAATAGTCCAGCTCGAAGCGACGGCCGGTCGCAGGGATGTCGCCGCCGGGACCGGTGAGCGTCCCGGTCTGGGTGCCACTGAAGGTGCCCTCCACGATGATGGTGTCGGGCCCCTCGTAGACCTCTTTGATGGCCACCGTCATGTCGGGGATCGCACTCATGAGGACGTCGCCGTACTCGCGGTGGGCGTCGACGCCACGCGTCGGAGGTGCGCCCGGCATCGCCGCCTCGACGTCGGGGTGGAAGACCTCGACGGCGATGTTCATGTTGTGGCTGTTGATCCCATGGTAGTGCCGGTCGACGAGCTCGCGTAGCCTGGACATGTGGCTGCCTCCTCTCTGGTGAGCTGCCCGAGTCTAGAGCACGTAGCGGCGGAGATCCTCGTTGCGGACCAGGTCGACCAGGCGACTGCGCACGTACTCGGCGTCGATGGCGACCGTCTGACCGGTGAAGTTCTCGGCGCGGAAGGAGAGATCCTCGAGCACCTTCTCGAGGATGGTGAAGAGGCGGCGGGCGCCGATGTTCTCGTCCTCCTCGTTGATGCGGAAGGCGGCGTGCGCCAGCTCGCGCAGGCCCTCCTCGGCAAAGTCGAGGCTGACCTCCTCGGTCGCCAGCAGCGCCTGATACTGCTTGGTCAGGGCGTTGCCCGGCTCGACCAGGATGCGTTGCAGGTCGGCCTCGGAGAGCGCACTCAGTTCCACCCGGATGGGGAAGCGCCCCTGAAACTCCGGGATCAGGTCGCTGGGACGGGCGACGTTGAAGGCGCCCGCGGCGACGAAGAGGATGTGATCGGTGTGCACCGACCCGTAGCGGGTGTGCACCGTCGATCCTTCGAGCAGCGGCAGCAGATCGCGCTGCACCCCCTCCCCGCTCACGTCGGGACCCTGCTCGCTGCTGCGACCCGCGATCTTGTCGACCTCGTCGATGAAGACGATGCCCTCCTCCTCGACCAGGCGGATCGCCTCGTCGTAGATGCGATCCATGTCGATGAGGCGATCGGTCTCCTCCTGGATCAGCACCTGCCGCGCATCGGCGACGGTCATCCGCTTCATCCGCTTGCGGGGTGGTGCCAGCTGCGAGAAGAAGTCGGAGAGCGACACCCCCATCTCCTCGAACTGGGTGCCCGAGAAGCTCTCGATCACCGGCTGAAACGGCTCCTCGACCTCGACCTCTACGTAGCGCTCCTCCAGCGCCTTCGCAACGAGCTTCTTCTCGAGGCGGCGCCGGCGCGCCCGGCGACGGCGGCGCACCTCCTCGTCGGCACCGTCGCCGGCGACCGCAGTGGCGCCGTCGCCGTTGGCGCTGATCGCGGCTTCCGCTCCGGCCGGGCGGCCGGCGGCGGCCTCGCTCCCGGCCGCGGCGCGCTCCTCGGCGTCGAGCAGCGCGTCGACGATGCGCGCCTCGGCGAGCTCGCGAGCACGGTCCTCAACCTCGTTGACCCGATCGTTCTGCACCTCGTTGATCGTCTGCTCGAGCAGGTCGCGGACGATCGCCTCGACATCACGGCCGACGTATCCGACCTCGGTGAACTTGGTGGCCTCGGTCTTGATGAACGGCGAGTTGGTGAGCTTGGCGAGGCGCCGGGCGATCTCGGTCTTGCCGACGCCGGTGGGACCGATCATCAGGATGTTCTTGGGCAGCACCTCCTGGCGCATGTCGTCGGAGAGCCGCCGCCGGCGGACCCGGTTGCGCAGGGCGATGGCCACCGCGCGCTTGGCGGCCGCCTGGCCGACGATGTACTCGTCGAGCCGGCGAACGATCTCCGCAGGCCGAAGGTTGTCGAGGTCGTCGGGGGTTTCCGCGACGGCAGGAGCCTCGGGCGGGGTGAGGGCGACATCGCCGGGCGCAGGCGAGCTCGCTGCCGGCACCCCGGCGGCCGGCGGCACCGGCGCCGCCGGAGGCGCGGGGCTTCCCTCTGCTGGATCGCGACGTCCGGCGGGCTCCGGCATGGCGCCTCTCTCCTCCATCAGCCCACCGGTACCCCGTCTGTCGGTGCCCCGATCGTGTCCAGCGTCTCCACCGTGATCTCGTCGTTGGTGTAGATGCACAGCTTGGCGGCGATGTGCAGCGCCCGCTCCGCCACCTCGGCAGCCGACAGGTCGGTGCTCTCCAGCAGCGCCTGGGCCGCCGCCTGGGCGTAGGGACCGCCGCTGCCGATGGCGGCCACGTTGTCATCTGGCTCGATGATCTCGCCGTCGCCGCTGAGCAGCAGCAGCTGGCGGCTGTTGGCGACCAGCAGCATCGCCTCGAGGTGGCGCAGGTACTTGTCGGTGCGCCACTCCTTGCTCAGCGACACCGACGCGCGCAACAGGTTCCCCTGATGCCGCTCGAGCTGCTGCTCGAACTTGTCGAACAGGGTGAGCGCATCGGCGATGGCCCCGGCGAACCCAGTGATCACCTCGTCGCGAAACATGCGCCGCACCTTGGCGGCACGGTGCTTCATCACCACGTCGCCGATGGTCACCTGGCCGTCGCCGGCGATGGCAACCTGGTTGCCGCGCTTGACCCCGACGATGGTGGTGGCGCGGATTCGCGTCATGCTCGCGCCGAGCTCGCCGGCGCGGCGGCCGCCGCCTTGGGCGGCCGGTAGCGGCAGCGCGGATAGCCGGAACAGCTCACGAAGGGTCCGAAGCGTCCCTGGCGGCGGACCAGCGCCTTGCCGCATTCGGGACAGCTGTCGCCGGTGGGCTCCGGCGCGGGGCGGGTGCGGGCGGCGGCGGTGGTGCCGTCGCCGGCCTGGATCGCCCGCTGCTGGATGTAGCGGCAGTCGGGATAGCCGGAGCAACCGACGAACGGTCCGCGCCGTCCCTGGCGCATCACCAGCGCCTTGCCGCACTCCGGGCAGCTCTCGCCGGTGGGCTGTGGTGGGGTGGTGTCCTTGCCCTTGATGTACTTGCACTCGGGGTAGCGCGAACAGCCGGTGAACTCACCGAAGCGTCCCTGGCGGACCACCAGCTGACCGATCTCGCATTCGGGACACGTCTCGCCGGTCTCGCGCGCGGGGACGCGGACCCGCTCCATCGACGTCTCCGCCTTCTCCAGGGTCTTCGCGAAGGGCTCGTACCACTCCTTGACGGTGCGCACGTACGGGCGCCGGCCACCCTCGATGCCGTCGAGCTTCTTCTCCATCTCGGCGGTGAAGTCGACGTCGACGATCTCGGGGAAGTGCTCGCGCAGCACCGCGTCGACGGTCTTGCCGAGCTCGGTGGGATGGAGACGGCGCTCCTCCTCGCGCACGTAGTTGCGCTCCTGGATCACCTCGATGGTGGGGGCGTAGGTGGAGGGCCGGCCGATGCCACGCTCCTCCAGCTCCTTGATCAGCGAAGCCTCGGTGTAGCGGGGTGGCGGCTGCGTGAAGTGCTGCTCGCGGCTGAGCCCGAGACAGGCGAGCAGCTGCTCCACGCTGAGCGCTGGCAGGCTGCGGTCGGCCTTCTCGTCCTCGCGCCGGAGCACCCTGGTGAAGCCGTCGAACTTCAGCACCGAGCCCGAGGCGCGGAAGACATAGTCGCCGGCGTGGATGTCGACGCGGGTGTTCGCGAAGCGCGCCGGCGCCATCTGGCTCGCCACGAAGCGGCGCCAGATCAGCTCGTACAGGCGCCGCTGGTCGGCGGAGAGGTGGTCGGCCACCGCCTCCGGGGTGCGTCCCACCTCGGTGGGACGGACTGCCTCGTGGGCGTCCTGCGCCTGCACCGGCCCCTTGCTGGGCGCCGGGCGGCTGCCCTTGCGCACGTAGTTCTTGCCGAAAGCGTCGCCAACATAGTGCTCGGCGGCGCTGCGGGCGAGCTCGCTGATGCGGGGGGAGTCGGTGCGCATGTAGGTGATCAGTCCCACCGAGCCCTCGGCGCCGAGCTCGACGCCCTCATAGAGCTGCTGCGCCACCGTCATGGTCCGCTTCGGCGAGAAGCGGAGCCGGGTGCTGGCGTCCTGCTGCAGGGTGCTGGTGGTGTACGGCGCCGGGGCGTTGCGGCTGGTCTCGCGAGCCTCGATGGCAGCCACTCGGAACGGGGGCGTGTCGGCGCCCGGGCGCCCCTCGTCGTCGACACCGAGGCGGGCCATCACCTCCTGGGCGGCGGCGAGGTCGCCGATGCGCAGCCGGCCGGAAGGGGCTTCGTCGCCGGCGCTGTCCTCGCTCGAGCTCTCGGCGGTCTCGGTGTCGTCGCGGCGGGCGTGGAGCCGGGCGGTCAGCTGCTCCCCCTTGTCCGTCTCGAGGGCGGCCTCGATGGTCCACCACTCCTCGGGCACGAACGCCCCGATCTCGTTCTCGCGGTCGACCACCAGACGGACCGCGACCGACTGCACCCGCCCTGCGGACAGCCCGGTGCGCACCTTCTTCCAGAGCAGCGGGCTCAGCTGGTAGCCGACCAGGCGGTCGATCACCCGGCGCGCCTCCTGGGCGGCGACCAGGTCGCGATCGATCTTGCGGGGGCTGCTCAGGGCCGCCTCCACTGCCGACCGGGTGATCTCGTGGAAGACGATGCGCTCGGCGTCCTTGAGCTTGAGCGCCTCGGTGAGGTGCCAGGCGATCGCCTCGCCCTCGCGGTCGGGGTCGGAGGCGAGCAGCACCCCGGTCGCCTGCCGGGTGGCGGCGCGCAGCTCGCGGATCTGCGCCTCCTTGCCCTTGAGCACCTCGTACTCAGGGGTGTATCCGTTCTCGAGATCGACGCCCAGCCGCGACTTGGGCAGGTCGCGGACGTGCCCCATCGACGCTCTGACCGTGTAGCCCGCGCCAAGGAACTTCGAGAGGGTGCGTGCCTTGCTGGGCGACTCGACGATGATGAGGCGATTGGGCATCTAGAGGATCTCCGGGGGGCGGCTGTGCCAGCCACCGGCCGCGCCTCGGGGCCGATCATAGCAGCGGGTCGGAAAGCCGCCCGCCGGGCAGCAGGGGCACTGGCGCGACCATCGCGAAGCCTTCCCCGAGCGCCTCGCCGGCAAACCCGGACCCTCCGGATCAGCGATCGCGAGCCCCCGGGGCGGCCGCCTTCGAGGCCCGCACCACCAGGCCGCCGGGCAGGGTGCGGACCTCGCCGAGAAGCTCGAGCGCCGAGAGCTGCGCCGCCACCGCCTGAGCCGGTTTGGCCAGCTCCGCCGCCAGCTGGTCGGGGTGGACGGGGTCGGTCCCGATCAGCTCCAGCAGTCTGGCGAGCGGCGGGTCGAGGGGTGCGCCGGTGGCCTCCGCCATCCGCTGGCGGGGAGCTCGATCGGCCAGCCGGGGGACCGCCCCGATCAGGTCCTCGAGTCCCAGCCACACCCCCGCCCCATCGCGAAGCAGGCGGTTGGTGCCCACACTGCGGTCGTTGAGCAGCGACCCGGGTACGGCCAGGACCTCACGGCCGAGGTCGGCGGCGAGCCGCGCGGTGATCAGCGCGCCGCTGCGCTCGGCCGCCTCGACCACGACCACGGCGACCGACAGCGCGGCGATGAGCCGGTTGCGGCGGGGAAAGCGGAAGGCGGCGGCGTCGGTGCCCGGCGGGTCCTCGGCGACCAGGCAGCCGTGCGCCAGGATCCGGTCGCGGAGCGGCAGGTTGCCGGCCGGATGGCACACGTCGATCCCCGTCCCCAGCACCGCGACCGTGGTGCCGCCGCCGTCGACGGCGCCGCGGTGGGCGGCGGCGTCGATGCCGCGAGCCATGCCGCTGATCACCTGGATTCCCGCCGACGCCAGCTCGCTGCCGATGCGATGCGCGACCTCGAGACCTCCCAGGGTGGCGCGGCGGGCGCCGACCACGGCCACCGCGGGCGCCCGCGGCGGATGGCGGCCGGCGAGCCAGAGGCGGGCCGGCACGTCGACAAGATGCTCGAGCCCGGCGGGCCAGCCGGGATCGCCCCGAGCCATCAGCCATGCGGGCGCGCCGCCCACCTCGGTGACCGGGCCCCACGCGCACGCCAGGTCGAGCGTCATCCGCTGGCCTCGGCGCGGTAGCGGAGCGCCTCCGCCACCGCCACCTCGCCGACGCGCTCCTCCCCGGCGAGGTCGGCGATGGTGCGCGACACCCGCAGCACCCGATGGAAGGCGCGAGCGCTCAGCCCCAGCCGCTCGCCGGCAGCGGCGAGCAGGCGCACCGCCGCGGGAAGCGGACGGCAGGCGATGGCAAGGGCACTGCCGTCGAGCGCCGCGTTGAGGTGGCTATCCGCCGCCACCGAAAACCGCGATGGTGCAGTCACCTCCGTCGACATCTCGGCGGCGCGTTCGCGCTGGCGGCGGCGGGCTGCGTCGATGCGGTGTCGCACCGCGGCCGACGTCGGTCCGGCGACGCCGTCCTCGGCGAAGAGAACTCCGAACGGCTGCCGCGGCACGCTGACGCACAGGTCGAGGCGATCCCGCATCGGCCCGGACAGACGCCCCTGGTAGGCGGCGAGGCAGCGCGGATCACAGGTGCAGGGCCGGGTGCCGTCGCCGAGGTGGCCGCAGGGACACGGGTTGGCGGCGGCCACCAGGGTGAACGCGGCGGGAAAGGTGACGCTGCCGCGCGCTCGGGTCACGGTGACCGTCCGCTCCTCGAGCGGCTGCCGCAGCGCCTCGAGCAGCGACCGCGGAAACTCGCAAGCCTCGTCGAGCAGAAGCACGCCGCGATGGGCGAGGCTGATCTCGCCGGGGTGGGCGAGGCCGGTGCCGCCGCCGATCAGGCCGGCCCGCGACACCGAATGATGGGGAGCGCGAAACGGCGGCCGCAGCGAGGTCGGGGCGCGCTCACGGAGCGCGCCCCGCAGCGAGTACAGCGCCGCGACCTCGAGCGACTCCTCGGTGGTGAGATCGGGAAGCAGCGACGCCAGGGCGCGAGCGAGCATCGTCTTGCCGGCGCCCGGCGGGCCGAGCATCAGGACGTTGTGGCCACCGGCGGCGGCGATCTCGAGGGCCCGCTTGGCGGTCTCCTGGCCGCGGACGTCGGCGACGTCGGTGACCGCGCCGTTCTCGGTCGCGGCGAACGCCGACCGCGGGCCGGGCAGCAGCTCGACCCCGTCGAGATGACGCAGGCACGCCTGCAGGGTCGGCACCGGCACCACCTCGAGGCCCTCGACCAGCGCCGCCTCCGGACCGTTCTCGACCGGCACCAGCAGCCGGCGGACGCCCGCAGCGCGCAGCCCCCGCGCCATGGGGAGCACTCCGGTGACCGGCCGGACGGTGGCGTCCAGGGCCAGCTCGCCGAGCGCGGCGGTCTCCCCGAGGTCCAGCGCGCGCCCGGTGCAGACGATCACCGCCAGCGCGATGGCCAAATCGAAGCCGGTGCCCTCCTTCGGCACCTCGGCGGGAGCGAGGTTGACCGTCAGCCGCCGCTGGGGAAAGTCGAAGCCCGCGTTGCGGACCGCCGCCTTGACGCGTTCCCGGGCCTCCTGGATGGCCCGGTCGGTCAGCCCCACGATGGTGAACGCCGGCAGCCCGTTGGCCAGATCGGCCTCGACGCTCACCACCACCCCGCCCAGCCCGCGGACGGCACAGCTGACGGTGCGAGCGATCATACACAAATCAGGATAGCATCACAAATCCGTGTATGCCAGCCGGCCGGTCGAGGCGACCCGCCGGCGGGGGTGACCGCCTACTCGCCCGCGACCGCGTCCTTGATGTGCTCGGTGCGCACCACCTGCATCCGCTCGTCGACGATCAGACCGAGCACGTCGATGCGGCAGGGCTGCTGCTGGCGGTGGGTGGCGGCGCGATAGGTCTCCATCAGCATCCGCAGCTTGCGCTGCTTGCGCGCGTCGACCGCCTCCTCCGGCAGCCCGAAGCCGGTGCCGCGGCGGGTCTTGACCTCGAAGAGCACCAGGGTGTCGCCGTCCTCGGCGACGATGTCCGCCTGGCCGAGTCGCGAGCGCCAGTCGCGCGCCAGCACGCGATAGCCGAGGGTGCTGCCGACGAAGGTGAGGGCGGCGGCTTCTCCGGCCGAGCCCACCCTGTCCTTGAGCGGTCGGGCCGGGGGAAGCGCCTGGGGAGCAGGCCGGGCGCGACTAGCCGTTGGGCTTCTCCTCGGCCGGTGGCTCCTCCTCGCCCTCGACCTCCGCTGCGGCCTCGGTGTCCGGCAGGGCCTCGAGCGCTGCCTCGCGTGCGCTCTCGGCCTCGGGGCCGATCTCGCCGATCTCCTCCGCCTCGTCGCCCACCGCCGACTCGGTGAGGCCGACACCGCCGCGGGTGCGCACCAGCGCCGGCCCGCCGATGGGCTCGCGACGCTCGCGGACACGGGCTCGCTTGCCGACCTTCTCGCGCAGGTAGTAGAGCTTGGCGCGACGGACATCGCCGTGCCGGAGCACCTCGATGCGATCGATGCGCGGTGAGTGGATGAGGAAGGTGCGTTCCACGCCGACTCCGTGGGCCACCCGGCGCACCGTGAACTTCTGGCCGAGACCGGTCTTCCCCCGCAGGGCGATGACCACGCCCTCGAAGACCTGGATCCGCTCGCGCGTCCCCTCGACCACCTTGACGTGGACGCGAACGGTGTCACCGCTGCGCAGCACCGGGACCTCGGGCTTCTCCTGCTCGCGCTGCAGCAGGTCGATGACGTTCATCGCGTGTCTCCTCCGCTCGCCACGCCGGTACGCCCGAGGTCGGGGCGAAGACGCCGAAGGCGATCCTCACTCATCTGTCGGCGCCAACGCTCGATGGCGGCGTGATCGCCGCTGCGCAGCACCTCGGGAACCTCGCGGCCCTCGAAGTTGGCGGGGCGAGTGTACAACGGCGCCTCGAAGCAGCCGCCGGCGAAGGTCTCGCCCTCCAGCGAGTGCGGCGAACCCACCGTGCCGGGCAGCAGCCGCGCCGTCGCCTCGATCACCACCATGGCGGCAACCTCGCCCCCGCTGAGGACGTAGTCGCCGACCGAGAGCTCCTCGCCGATCTCCTCGCGGGCGCGCTCGTCGACACCCTGGTAGCGGCCGCAGACCAGCAGCAGGTGGGCTTCGCGGGAAAGCTCTGCCGCCACCTCCTGGGTGAACCCGCGACCCTGGGGGGAGAGCAGGAGGGCGCGCAGCGCGGGGTCGGCGGCGCGCAGGCTGCGCACCGCCCGGATCAGCGGCTCCGGTTTGAGCACCATGCCCGGGCCGCCACCGAAGGGGATGTCGTCCACCTGGCGGTGGCGGTCATCCGTCCAGGTGCGCAGGTCCTGGGCGACCACCTCGAGCGTTCCCGCCGCCAGGGCACGCCCCACCACGCCGACGCCCAGGGGCCCGGGGAAGACCTCGGGGAAGATGGTGAGCACATCGATCCTCACCCCTGCTCCTCCTCCCACGGGGTCACCAGCATGACGCCGGCCTCGAGGTCGACCCGCTCCACGAATGGCTGGGCCATGGGAAGGCGACGCTCGGTGTTCTGGTCGCGGATGACGAGAACGTCATTGCCGACATAGTGCTCGACATCGGCCACCGTGCCCAGCGCTCGACCGTCGGCCGCCTGGACGCTCAGCCCGACCAGCTGGTGGACGAACCATTCTCCGCCGGCGAGCGGACGCGCCTGGGCTGCGTCGACGCAGAGGTACTCCTCGCGCATCGCCTCCGCCTGCTCGCGGGTGGTCAGCTCCTCCAGCGCGAGGAGCATCAGGTCGGCTCCCAGCGGACGGGCGGAGCGCACCGTGAGCGCGGCGCCGTCGGACTCGCGATACAGGCGCAGCCCCGCGGCAAAGCGGGCCGCGTCCCCGCCGAGGGTCTCGACGCGGAGCTCGCCGCGCACGCCGTGCGGCCGTCGCACCTGGGCGGCGCGCAGGCGGGTGGCGCTGGTGGGCCGGGCTGCGGGCACGATCGTCACCGGCTCAGTCGACGTCCACCTGGACCCGCTGCCGGTGGCGCAGCCCGGCGGCGCGGACCACGGCGCGGATGGCGTCGATGTTCCGTCCGCCCTTGCCGATCAGCTTGCCCATGTCGGTGCTGGCCACCTTGATGGCGACCACCGTCTGCCGCCCTCCGGGGCGGACCCGCACCTCGACCGATTCCTTGTCGTCGACGATGTTGCGGACGATGAAGTCGGTGACCTCGCCGTACTCCGTCATGCCTCCTCCTCCTCGGCGGCGGCGGCGCGGCTCTCCTCCTTCACCGCCTCGACCTCCGCCTCGGACGCGGGAGTCTCGGCGGCCTCCGCGGCCGGCGCCTCGGCTACCGCAGCGGGCGACTCCGCGGCGGCGGGCGCGGCTGCCTCGGCGGCTGGTTTGGCAGCCGCTCTCGGCCGGGCTGTCCGCTGCAGGATGCCCTCCCGCTCCAGCAGCTTGCGGGCGATGTCGCTCGGCCGCGCGCCGCGACGCATCCACTCGCGCACCTTGTCGGCATCGACCTGCACCCTGGCCGGGTTGGGCAGGGGATCGTAGAAGCCGATCTCCTCGATGAACTTGCCGTCGCGCGGGCTGCGCGAGTCGGCGACCACCAGCCGGTAGAAAGGACGCTTCTTGGCGCCCATCCGCTTCAGGCGAATCTTGACCAAAACTTCTCCTCGTGGTTATGGAAGACCGATCTGCGAGGGGTCGAGCCCCTGGAGATTGCGAAGCAGCCGCGCCTTGCCGCGCAAGCCCTTGCTGCCCTTGCCCCCGGCACCGAGCTGCTTGAAGAGCGTCTGCATCTGCTCGAAACCCTTGAGCAGCTTGCTGACGTCGGAGATCTGGGTGCCACTGCCGGCGGCGATGCGCTTGCGGCGCGACCCCTTGACTACCTCGGGGTGGCGACGCTCGTAGGGAGTCATCGAGAGGACGATCGCCTCCATGCGGGCCAGGTCACGCTCGTCGGGCATGGCGTTGCCCGCCTGCTGCACCAGCTTGCGACCGCCGGGGAGCATCCCGAGGATGCCCTCGATGGGCCCCATGTTGCGCAGCTGGCGCATCTGCTGCAGCCAGTCCTCCATCGTCAGCCGGCCCGCCATCAGCCGGTCCTCGAGGTCCTTGGCCTTGCGCTCGTCGACGTGCTCCTGGGTCTTCTCGATCAGGCTGAGCACGTCGCCCATGCCGAGGATGCGCGAGGCCATGCGCTCGGGGTGGAATGGCTCCAGCTCGGAGACCTTCTCCCCCACCCCGCAGTAGACGATCGGCTTGCCGATCGCCTCGCGCATGGAGAGGGCGGCACCGCCGCGGGCGTCGCCGTCGAGCTTGGTGAGGATCACCCCGTCGATGCCGACCTGCTCCTCGAACGCGGTGCCGACGTTGACCGCCTCCTGGCCGGTCATGGCGTCGACCACCAGCAGGGTCTCGTCGACCCGGACCCGCCGGTTGATCTCCTTCAGCTCATCGAGCAGCGGCTGGTCGATGTGCAGCCGGCCGGCGGTGTCGAGGATCACCACGTCGCAGTTGAGCCGCCTCGCCTCCTCGACACCTCGCTTGCAGAGCTCGGGAGGCTTGGCCCTGCCATCCGGCATCGCCACCGGCACCTGGTTGTCCGTGCCCAGCTTCTCCAGCTGCAGCGCCGCCGCCGGCCGGTACACGTCAGCGGCGACCATCAGCGGCCGGTGACCCTCGCGCCGCACCGCGAGCGCGAGCTTGGCGGCGGTGGTGGTCTTGCCCGATCCCTGCAGTCCGACCAGCATCACCGCCGTCGGCGGCTGCGACGAATAGCGCAGCTTGCGCTGCTCGCCGCCGAGCAGTGCGACCAGCTCGTCATTGACGATCTTGACGATGTGCTGCGCGGGCGTCAGCGACTCGAGCACCTCGGCGCCGACGGCGCGCTCGCGGATGCGGTCGACGAAGGCGCGAGCGACCTTGAAGTTGACGTCCGCCTCGAGCAGCGCCATGCGCACCTCGCGCAGCCCGGCCTCGACGTCCTCCCGGCTCAGCTTTCCCTTGCCGCGCAGCCGGCCGAAGACCTCGCCCAGACGGTCGGCGAGCGAATCAAACACGGCCGCGTCCCTCGAGCACCGCGATGCGCCGCTGCAGCCGGGCCTCCGCGGCCTCGCGCCGCGACAGCTCGGTGGCGTGACCCAGGCGGTCCTCGTAGTGCTCCAGCTGAGCCAGCGCCCGCCGCACCAGGTCGTGCGCCCCGCTCCGCGTGCACTCGAACCGCTCCGCCAGCTCGGTGAAGGAGAGGTCCTCGTCGAGGTGCAGCCGGCACGCCTCCCGCTGCCGCGCCGTCAGCAGGGCGCCGTACACGTCGAGCAGCCGCTGCCGGTGCAGCACCACTGCCGCCGGCCCGGCCGACGCCGACGCCGACGCCGACAGCATCGCAGGTGTCAAGGACAAAGCCTTGACATGTTACGCCCTTGCTCGTCTGGAGGCGGATCGCCGTCCTCTGGGGGGCGATTTGGAGGCGATCCGCGCCTCGTCGCGCCGGATCGGCACCCTCTAGGAGTTTGGAGCGGCGCCCCCCGCGCCGGCGATGAGCGTTCCGGCGCCCATGATCGCCGCCCTCAGGGAGCCGAGATCGGCGTCCTCGTCTGCCGTGGATCGGCGACCTCATCGTCTCCGGTCAGCGTCCCGGCCCGGCACCGACGACGCGTTGCGCCGGAGGTCGCCTCCCGTCTGCCCATGGGACGCACGAAAGGCGGCGGCCGTGGCGCGCCGGCGGAGGAGACCGTCGCGCAGGCGAGCTGAGCGAGCCGAGCGCAGCGGGCTGACGCCAGAGGCGTCAGAACCGCGGGTCTCCAGAGCCGGTGTGCCGCGCCCGGCGCCGCCAACAAGCGCCTACCCGGCAGCCGGCTGCGGCACGTCGAGCACCCCCGCAAACAGCGCGTCCAGGTAGGCGGCAGGATCGAAGACGTTGAGGTCGTCGATCCCCTCCCCCATCCCGACCAGCTTCACCGGCACCCCGAGCTCGGCCTCGATCGCCAGCAGCGTCCCACCGCGCGCGGTGCCGTCGAGCTTGGTCAGCACCACTCCCGTCAGCCCCAGCGCCTCATGGAACGCGCGCGCCTGGACCACCGCGTTCATCCCCGTCGGCGCCTCCAGCACCAGCAGGGTCTCGTGGGGAGCGTCGGGGATCAGCCGGCCGACGACGCGGCTCATCTTCTGCAGCTCGGCCATCAGTCCGCCCTTGGTGTGCAACCGCCCGGCGGTGTCGATCAGCACCACGTCGGCGCCCCGGGCGATGCCGGACTGCACGGTGTCGAAGGCGACCGCGGCGGGATCGCCCTCGGGGCGGCCGGCGACGATGGGGACCCGGGCCCGCTCCGCCCACGCCCGCATCTGCTCGATGGCGGCGGCGCGGAAGGTGTCGGCGGCGCCCACCAGCGGCGAGAGCCCGTCCTCGCGCAGCCGGTGGGCGAACTTGCCGATGGTGGTGGTCTTGCCGCTGCCGTTGACCCCGACCACCAGGACCACGCTCGGCCTGGCGTCCAGGCGCAGGCCGCGGTTGCGACCCTGCAGCAGTTCGAGCATCTCCGCCTTGAGCGCCGCCAGCGCCTCCTCGGCGGTGGCGATGCGCTGCTCGCGCACCCGCTCGCGCAACCGCTCCACCAGCTGTTCCGCGGTGCCCATGCCGGCGTCGGCGGCCACCAGGATGTCCAGCAGATCGTCGTAGAAGGCGTCGTCGAGGTCGCGGCGCAGCAGCACCACGTCGCGCACCTGCTCGCTGAAGGAGAGCGAGGCCTTGTCCATGCGGCGCGACATGCGCCGCCACCACGACTCGCGCCTGGCGCGGCGCTCTTCAGCCGCCTGCTCCGCCATCAGCCTCGGGTCAGCCGACCGCTGCGGTAACGGCCTCCCGGCGCTGCGGGATGGGGCCGCGTCCCTCCTCGAAGCGCACGCTCAGCAGGGTGCTGGTGCCGTCGCCGTCCATGGTGACGCCGTAGAGCACCTCCGCCGCCGCCATGGTGATGTGGTTGTGGGTGACGATGATGAACTGCTGAGTTGATGACAACCTCAGCAGCAACTTGACGAAGCGTCCGACATTGGCGTCGTCGAGGGGGGCGTCGACCTCGTCGAAGACGTAGAAGGGGCTGGGGTTGACCTGTTGCAGCGCCAGGATCATCGCCAGCGCCGTCAGCGCCCGCTCGCCGCCACTGAGCAGGCTGAGCGCCTGGAGCCGCTTCCCCGCCGGCTGGGCCAGGATCTCGACGCCGGCGAGCGCCTCGCGCCGGACGGTGCCGGGCTCGCCCTCGACCTCGCCCTCATCCTCGTCCTCCGACAGCGGCGGCGGCTCGGTCAGCCGCAGGGTGGCGTGGCCCCCGGGGAACAGCTCCTGGAAGAGAAGGCGGAAGTGGTAGGCGACCGCCCCGAAGACCGCGTCGAAGCGGCGCTCGATGTCCACCCCCAGGTGGCGCGCGATGCGGCGCAGGTCGACACAGCCGCCGGCCAGGTCGTCGCGGTCGGCGCGCAGCCGCCCGACCCGGCCGGAGAGGACCTCCAGCTGCGCCGGGGCGAGGGCGTTGACCGGGCCCAGCGCCGCGACCCGCCGCTCCAGCCGGGTGATCTCGCGCTCGGCCCGCTCCGCGGCGTCGGCGTCGGGGGCGGGACCCTCGTCGGCGTCGTCGCCGCGGACCGCGTCCGCCAGCTCGGCGACGCGCTGCTCGGCGGCGCCCAGCTGGGCCTGGGCGGCAGCGGTCTCGTCGGCAGCGCGGGCGACCGCGACGGCGACCTCGGCCCGCTGCGCCTCGAGCCCGGCGATGCCGGCCTCGGCCTCCCCGACCGGTGGCGCCGCCCGCGTGACGTCGATCTCGGCCCACTCGACGTCACGCGAGAACCCGACCGCCGCCACGGCCGCGGCCCGTCCCCGGGCAAGGGCGGCGATGACATCGCCCTCGGCGGCGACCAGCCTCGCCTCCGCCAGGCGAAGCCGCTGCCCGGCCGCGTCGAGTGTCGCCCGAGCGGCGATCCGGCGCCGCTGCAGCTCGCGGGCCTCCGATCGAGCCTGCGCCATCTCGACGTCGTGGGCGCGGGCGGCCTCGAGAGCGGCGTCGACGGCGGCAATGGCGTCCTGCTCGTGCCGCCCCGCCTCGATCGCCGCGGCGGTGGCGCCATGGGCCTCGTCCGCAAGCCGCCGGGCCTCCGCCTCGGTGGCGGCGGCGGCAGCCTCCGCCTCGTGGCGGGACCGCTCCCGGGCAGCGCGCTCGGCCTCCAGGTTCCCGGCGCGCTGCTCCTCGGCAGCCGCGGCGGCGGCGGCGGCAGCGGCGGCGGCGGTCGCCTCGGCGGCGGCGGTCCGGGCGCCGGCGAGCGCGACCGCCGCCGACTCGGAGTCGTCGTCGGCGGCACGGCGGGCGCCGGTGGCGTCGAGGCTGCGTTCGGCGGCGGTCCTCGCCTCGGCGGTGGCCGACTCGGCGAGCTGCGCGGCGGCCCGCTCGGCTGCCGCCAGGGCGATGGTCTCGCCGGGCCGGCCACCGCCCCGGATTCCCGCCGCTTGCACCACCGTGCCGTCGGGAAGCACGGCCCGGCCGCCGGTGGCCGCAACCGCGGCGCGGGCGGCGGCCCGGTCGGGCGCCAGCCACACCGAGTCGAGACAGACCGCCAGCGCTCCCAGCGCCCGCGGCTGCGCCTCGATGGCGTCGAGCACCCCCCGGACGCCGGATGGTGGCGAAATTCTGGCTCCCATCTCCAGGCCGGCGACGAGCACCTCCTCGCGGGGGCCGCCCCCCGCGAGCACGGTGGCCGCGGTCTCGAGGTCCTCGACCAGCCAGGCTCCCAGGTGGGGCTCGAGGGCCGCCTCCACCGCCGCCGCGTCGGCCTCGTCGCGGACCCGGAAGCACTGGACTAGGCGCACCGCTGCGAGCCTGCCGGCGGCGGCCGCGGCGGCGACCGCGCCGCTGTCGCCGAGGGCGCCGTCCATCTGGCCGCGGAGCGCCGCCGCCCGCGCCGCGGCCTCGCGCGCCGCCCGGTGGGCGTCGGCCTCGGCGGTCTCCGCCGCCACCGTCGCGAGCCGGGCCGACCCGGCCGCCTCCCGGGCCGCCTCGGAGCGCCGGGCGGCGTCACCCAGCGCCTGCGCCAGGTCCGCCGCCCGGCGCTCGGCCACGGCCGCATCGCGGGTCAGCCCGATCGCCTGCTGCCGTGCCGCCGCCGCCGACTGGGCCAGGGCGGCGGCCGCCTCCGCCAGCAGCCCGGCGCGAGCCGCGTGGTCGCGCGCGTCGGCGACCGCGTCGGCGTGGGCGTGCTCGGCGGAGGCCAGCGCCTCGCCTGCCTGGCGGGCGAGCTCCGCCGCCTCGCGCCGCGCCCGCTCAGCATCCGCCACGACGGCGAGGCCGGCCTGGCTCTCTGCCTCCATCGCCTCCAGCCGGGTCTCGGCGACGGCGCCCGAGGCGGCCATCTCGGAGACCTGCGACTCGGCGGCCTCCACCTCCTGCCGGGCGAGCACGCTCTCGGCTCGTGCCGACGCCCAGTGCAGGGCGCCGGTGTGCTCGCGGTCGGCCCACCGCCGCACGTCGCCGGCGCTGCGCTCCTCGGCGAGGCGGGCTGCCTCGAGCCGGGCCACCGCCTCCTGGTGAGCGGCCCGAGCCGCCTCCAACCGGGTGCGCTCGGACCGCAGCCGGGCGGCGACCTCGCCTTCGGCGGCGCCCGCCGTCTCGGCCCGACTGCGGGCCGCGGTCAGCCGGTTGCGGGCCTGCCGCGCCTGGGCGCGGGCGGCACGCCACTCCTCGCGGGCCAGGCTGCCCCGCAGCTCGGCAAGCCGCTCGGCCATCGCCCGGTGGTCGTTCGCGACCGCCGCCTGAGCCTCGAGTTCCTCGAGCCGCGGCTCAGCCTCCGCCAGAAGGTCCTCCAGGCGGAGCAGGCGGGTCTCGACCGTCACCACCCGGGCCAGCGCGTCCTCGCGGGCCGCCCGCAGACCGCGAACGCCCGCGGCCTCCTCGACCAGGGTGCGTCGCTGCGCCGGGTTGGCCTGGATGATGGCGTCGACGTCGTTCTGCGCCACCACCGCGTAGCCGCTCTGGGTGAGGCCGGTGGAGGCCAGCAGCCGCTCCAGGTCGCGCAGCCGGGTGCGAGCCCCGTTGATGCGGTACTCGCTGTCGCCGCCGCGGGTGACCCGCCGGCCGATGGCGACCTCCACGTCCTCGGTGGGCAGACGCCCCTCCTCGTTGTCGAGGGTGAGCTCGACCTGGGCCATGCCCATCGGGCCACGACCGTTGCCTCCGGCGTAGATCACCTCGTCCATGCGGGCGCCGCGCAGCTCGCGCGCGCTGGTCTCGCCCAGGGCCCAGCGGATGGCGTCGACCAGGTTGCTCTTGCCGCTGCCGTTGGGGCCGACGATGGCCGTCAGTCCCGTCTCCAGGACGATCTCGTTCCGGCGAGCGAAGGTCTTGAACCCCGACAGCGCGACGCGCCGCAGCTTCATCGCCCGGATTGTCCGGTCAGCATCGACAAACCGTCAACATCTTGGTGGCCGGTCGGGAGTGAAGCACAACATATGGGGTGGCACGTGGGGTGGCACCGATGTCACTCCACCGCCGCCGGCCGGCGGCGCCTTCGGCGAGGGGTCCCCGGCGACGCCTCACCCCGCGGGGGACGGGCGGGCGCCGGCTCGGCGGCGGGCGTCGCCGGCTTGCGCCGGCGTCGCGATGTCGGCCGCGGGGGGCTGGTCTCGCCCGAGGGGGCGGTGTCGGCGGTGGCCGCGGCGCGGCGGCGCCCCCGTCCACCGCGCCTTCCCCGCCGCGAGCTCGATTTGCGCGCCGGCGCGACCGGCGCTTCGGCCGGCGGGGGGAACTCAGCCGCGGGCGGGACCCCGTCGCCGGCGACCAGCGGCCGCCCCACCAGCGCCTCCGCCGCCGAGCGGAGCACCGAGAGCAGGCCGCGGCGCCGCGAGGCGGCGGCCGCCGCGGATTCCGGCTCCGACACGGCGCGCCTCGGTGGCGGCTGGGCCCGAGCACTGGCACTGGCACTGGTGTCGGCGGCCGCCTCGGCGATGCGACGCCGCACCCGCAGCGGCTCCGCGGCGACGGCGCGCGACGGTGCCGGCTCGGCCTCCGCCGCCGCGGCCGGCCGCCGGGCGCGGCGGCGAGACGGCGGCTTCACCAGCCGCGCGAGCGCGAGCTTGGCCGCGGCCTGCTCGGCCGCCTGCTTGGTGGTACCGGTCCCCTCGGCGAGGACCTCGCCGTCGACGATCGCCTCGGCCAGGTACTCGCGACGATGCCCCGCGCCGCCCCTGCTCACCACCCGATAGACGGGGGTGCTGCCGCTGCGCTCCTGGGCAGCCTCCTGCAGGCGGCCCTTGAAGTTTGCGTCCGTCCAGTCGGCGAGGTCGCCGATGTTCTGCAGGAAGACGCGGGTGGCGACGCGGTATCCCTGGTCGAGGAACAGCGCGCCGATCATCGCCTCGAAGCTGTTGGCGAGCAGCGACGGCAACGCTCGTGCTCCGGTCTTGGCGGCACCGCGACCGACGAGCAGCGAGTCGCCGAGACCGAGCCGCTCCGCCAGGCGCGCGAGCGACACGGTGTTGACCAGCGCGGCGCGCAACTGGGTCAGCTGGCCCTCGTCGTATCCGGGAAAGCGCCGGAAGAGATACTCGCCGACGACCAGCTCGAGGACCGCGTCACCGAGGTACTCGAGTCTCTCGTTGTCGTAGCCCGGGCCGCTCGGGCCGCCCCTCTCGTTGGTCCACGAGGCGTGGGTCATCGCCTCGCGAAGCAGCTCCGGCCGGCGGAAGCGCACCCCGAGACGCTGCTGCAGCGCCTCCAGCCTGGCCTGCTCCTCGGCGGTCGGAGCTAGGAGGCGATCCCCAACCTCTCCTGGACGTAGTCCCAGGCCTGCCCCACCGTCCCGATCTTCTCCGCGTCCTCGTCGGAGATCTCCATCCCGTACTCCTCCTCGAACGCCATGATCAGCTCGACCAGGTCCAGGGAGTCCGCGTTCAGATCCTCCACGAAGGACGCTTCGAGCGTCACCTGCTCGGGCTCGACTCCGAGTTGGTCGACCACGATCGACTTGAACTTCTCGAAGCTCGTGTCTGCCATCGGTGCTCCCTTGTGGTCCGGCGGTCTCGCTGACCGTGTCAGTTTGCCCGGAAATGGTGGCCTCGGGTGGCACGGCCGCCCCGGCCGCCCACGCCAGCGGCCCGGAGGCTCCGTCGAGAACAACCGGCTGCGTCGGGGACCCGGTCTCCGCGCCGGAGGTCGCGGCCGCCGCGCCCGATCCTTGGCGGCGCGGGCTCCGCCGCCGGGCGGGTCGTGGCGGCGCTGCGGTCTCCGCACCGCCGGCCGAGGGCGCGGCCGTCTCCGCCTCGGTGGCGCTGTCCGGACCGCGCGCCGCGGTGGCCTCCGCCGGGCCGGCGGCTCCGTCGGCCCCGCGGCGCCGGCGCGCTCCTCCCCGACGTCCCCGGCGGCGCCGCGCCCGGCCGGCGGTGTCCTCACCGGGGACCTCGCCGCCCTCGGCAGGAGGGGCGGCGACGTCACCGGCGGGACCCGCGACCTGCGTCGCCTGGCCGGCGACGGCGTTCTCGGCGCCGCTGCCGGGCGACCGGGCTCGACTCCGGCGGCGGCGGCGAGAAGGAACGTCCGCGGGGGCGCCAGAGGGGAGATCGTCAGGAACGATGTCCGGCGAGATCTGCGACACGATCGGGCTCAGTCTACCGGTGCCGCCGCGGGCGGACGGCCTCATCGCACATTCCCCGCCCGAGCGGTCTCAACGGCCATAGGTGGCGACCACCTCGCCGCGCGCCAGCAGGTGGGCAGCGGTGGCGGCAACGGCGGCGTCGAGCGCCGCACGTTCGAAACCGGTCCTGAGGCGAAGGCCGGCCGAGTAGGCGCTGACCGAGAGCCGATAGTGGTGCGTGGATCCCGGCGGAGGGCAGGGGCCGCCGTAACCGGACTTGCCGAAGCCGTTGCGACCCTCCTGGAACGCGCCGGCCGGCGCCGGCAGCTGCATCGCCCCCGGATCGGCTCCGTCGCCGGCGAGCAACCAGTGCACGAAGGCACCCCCGGGCGCGTCGGGATCGATCAGCTCGACGACCACCGCGCCGGTGCCTGCGGGCGGTTGCTGCCAGGTGACCCGGGGCGAACGGTCGGCGCCGTCACAGGTGAGGTCGCGCGCGAAGCGACCGGAGCTCAGCTCCGGGCTGGACACGGAGAGCATCGCCCCCGCAGCGGTGACCGGCGACGCTGTCGACGGGGCGCTGGAACCACCACCGCCGCAGCTCGCGAGGATCAGCGCCAGCGCGACCAACGCGAGTCCACGCAGCGCCGAGGTGCCGCGCGGTTCAGGCAAGGCCACCGTCGACATGGAGAACGTGACCGTTGACGTACGACGCAGCCGGCGAGGCGAGAAAGACCACCGCCGCCGCCACCTCGTCGGGCCGTCCCAGCCGGCCGGCCGGGACCAGCTCGACGGCGCGGCTGCGCACCGCCACGGGAAGTGCGGCGGTCATGTCGGTGTCGATGAAGCCCGGAGCCACCGCGTTGACGGTGATGCCGCGCTCACCGATCTCCTTGGCCAGCGAGCGGGTGAGACCGATCAGTCCGGCCTTGGCGGCGGAGTAGTTGGCCTGGCCGGGGTTGCCGATGACCCCGGCGACACTGGAGATGTTGATGATCCGCCCCGAGCGCTGGCGCAGCATCGGTCGCAGCGCCGCGCGGCAGATGACGAAGGCCGCGGTGAGGTCGACGGCGATCACCGCCGCCCAGTCCTCGTCGCTCATCCGCACCGCCAGCCCGTCACGTGTCAGCCCCGCGTTGTTGACAACGATGTCCATGCGCCCGAAGGCGTCAACGGTCCGCTGCACCAGTGCCGCCGCGGCGCGCTCATCACGCAGGTCGGCAGCGAGGGTGACCGCCCGCGAGCCGGCCGCCTCCACGTCGCGGGCGACGGCGGCGGCGTCGGAGCCGCTGCCGTGGGCGACGGCCACCGCCGCGCCGGCGGCTCCGAGGGCGACCGCCACCGCCCGGCCGATGCCGCGCGAGCCTCCGGTCACCAGTGCCACCTGACCGGCGAGCGCCGACTCAGGCACCGGCAGCGACCAGCCGCACGCCGAGCGAGTGCGCCTCGCCCGGAGTCGCGACCGACACCGCCCTGACCGCGGGAGCGATGCGGCGCGCGAGGCCGGTGAGGACGCCGCCCGCACCGACCTCGACCAGGGCGTCGGGCCGCAGCGAGAGCAGCGCCTCGACGCAATCGCTCCAGCGCACCGCGCCCGTCAGCTGACGGCGAAGTCGCGCGCGCAGACCGGCGGCGTCGGTGACCAGCGCCCCGTCGACGTTGCAGGCGACCGGCACCCGCGCATCGACCAGCGGCGCGGCGTCGAGCGCCGCGGCGAAGCGCTCCGCCGCCGCCTCCATCAACGGCGAGTGGAAGGCGCCGCTGACGTTGAGCGGCAGCACCCGCCGCGCACCCCGCCCCTTGGCAAGCTCGCCAGCGGCGCGCACGCCGGCGACGGTGCCGCTGACCACCACCTGCCCCGGAGCGTTGAGGTTGGCGACCACCACCGGGCCCTGGCCGCGTTCATCGACCTCGCGGCACACCTGCGCAACCGCGTCGGCGTCGAGCCCGAGGAGGGCCGCCATGGTTCCCTCGCGCATCGACGCCATCGCCCCGCCGCGTGCCACCACCAATCGCATCGCCTCCGACGCCGGCAGCGCTGCCGCGGCCGCCAGGGCCGCGTACTCACCCACACTGTGGCCGCTCACCCCGACCACCTCGACGGCGGGATCGAGCATCGTGGTCAGCAGCACCCCGACGAAGAGCAGCGCCGGCTGCGCGACCTCGGTCGGCCGCAGGTCGTCGTCGTCGCCCGCCAGCCGGGCGCGCAGGTCAAGCCCCTGCGCCTCCGCCTGCTCGAAGAGTCCGGCGGCGCCGGGCACATCGAGCAGGTCGTCGGCCATGCCCTTCGCCTGGCTTCCCTGACCGGGAAAGCAGAGTGCGACTCGCGACACCGGCGAGGAGGCCGTGCCGGTTGACCTCCTACTCGGTGACGACGACTTCGCGTCCGTGGTAGTAGCCGCAGTTGCGGCACACGTGGTGCGGCCGCTTCGACTGGTGGCACTGCGGACACGGCGTCAGCACCGGCCGGGCCAGCGCCAGGTGGGCGCGGCGCCGGTCGCGACGTGCTTTGGGAATTCGTTCCTTGGGGACCGCCATGGCTACTCCGGCGGGCGCGCGAGAAGAGAGATGACGCGCCCGGCGGGGAGTATAGCGCGACCGCCGCGCACGCACGAGCTCAGGCTCACCGCCGTCTGGACCGCTGTGTCTCGGTGCTCGATGTCGTGCCCGGAAGGCTGTCAACTCCCTTGCGGATCTCGGCGACCAGGCGCGACAGCTGCTGCTCGAGGGTGGTGAGCGCGTTGCGGACATAGGTGTCGGCCTCGCCGCGGACCCGCTCGGCGCTCGCCTCGGCGTCGGCGAGCACGGCGGCGGCACGCTCCTCGGCGCGACGCGCCACCTCGCTCTCCGCCACCAGAGCCTCGCAGCGGGCGGCGACGCCGCGCTCGAGCGCGGCGGCCTCCTCCTCGGCCCGGGCACGGATGGCCTCCGCCGTGGCCTCCGCCTCGGCGATGAGCCGCTCTCGCTCCTGCGCCGTCCAGTGCGCCTGCTTGAGCTCTTCGGGCAGCTCCAACCGCGCACGATCGATCAGCTCGAGCGCCTCCTCCTCGTTGACGATGACGTTGGGGGTGAAGACGACGCGGCGGCCGCCCGCCAGCAGGCCCTCGAGCTGGTCGATGACATCGATGATCGACATGGCTGATCGAGCCTCAGCCGCCGGCTCGCTTGGCCGTGCTTCCAAACTTGCGACGCATGGCCTCGGCCACCGGAGCAGGCACGAACTCGTCGATGTTGCCGCCGTAGTGGAAGACCTCCTTGATCAGCGACGAGGAGACGAACACGTTGCTGAAAGAGGTCATCAGGAACACGGTGTGGATGTCGGGGGCCAGGCGGCGATTCATCAGCGCCATCTGGAATTCGTTCTCGAAGTCGCTCACCGCGCGCAGCCCGCGCACGATGGCGGTGGCGCCGCAGGTCCGGGCGTAGTCGACGGTGAGCCCGTTGAAGGTGCCGATCTCTACACCCCCGTCGAGAGCGGCGCTCTGGCGGATGAGGTCGACCCGCTCCTCGACGCTGAACAGCGGCGTCTTCCCCGGGTTCTCGAGGACGGCGATGATCAGCTTGTCGAAGATCAGGGTGGCACGCTCGAGGATGTCGAGATGCCCCAGGGTGACCGGGTCGAAGCTTCCCGGGTACACCGCCACATGCGTCGTCATCACCCTCGGTCTCCTCCGCTGCCGGCGGCGTCCTCACGCCGCAGGATGGTGAGCTGGGTGGCACCGTAGCCCGCCTCGCGCACGCGCTGCAGCCGTCCGAAACGCTCGCCCAGCCGGCGCGACCGGTGATGTTCGCACACCACCAGCGCCGGCGGACGGTCGCCGAGCAGCCTCAGGGCGTCCTCCAACTGCTCGTCGCGGTAGGGCGCGTCGAGCAGGGCGATGTCGGCGGTCACCGCCTCCTCCGGGCCGCGCCGCAGCCAGGTCAGCACGTCGGCCGCGATCAGCCGGCAGCGGTCGGCGCAGCCGAGGCTCTCGGCGGTCTGGGCCACCAGGTCGAGCGCCTTGCGGTCGCGCTCCACGAACACCGCGCCGGCGGCGCCACGCGAGAGCGCCTCGAAGCCCAGCGTGCCCGCCCCGGCGTAGAGGTCGAGCACGGCGGCGCCGACCACCCTCTCGCCGAGGATGTTGAAGAGCGCCTCGCGCACCAGTGAGGTGGTGGGTCGCACCGCCTGGCCGCGGGGCGTGAGCACACGCCGCCCGCGCCAGGCGCCCGCGGTGATCCGTGTCTCTGCCAACCCTCTGATCGGGCGAAGGCCCGGCCTCAGTCCAGGTCGAACACCGCGCGGTAGCCGTTCATGGCGCGGTGCAGGGGGTCATGGGTGACGAGCTCGGGGTCGGCGTCGAGCCAGTCGCCGGCAGCGCGCCGCGCCTCCTCGAGCAGCGCGGTGTCGAGCAGGTCGGCGACCCTGACCTCGGGAAGCCCGTGCTGCCGCAGCCCGACGACGTCGCCGGGCCCGCGCAGCCGCAGATCGGCCTCGGCCAGGTCGAAGCCGCTGCGGGTTTGCGCCACCGCCTCGAGCCGCTTGCTCCCCTCCTCGTCGGGCGAGCCCTGGAAGAGCAGGCAGACCGAGGCGTGCTCGCCCCGACCCACCCGGCCGCGGAACTGGTGCAGCGACGCCAGGCCAAAACGCTCTGCGCCCTCGATGAACATGATGGTGGCATTGGGCACGTCGACGCCGACCTCGACGACACTGGTCGAGACCAGCAGGTCCGCCTCGCCGGCGGCGAAGCGCCCCATCCGTTCCTCCTTCTCGCGCCCCGGCATCCGTCCGTGGAGCAGCTCGACCCGCAGCTCCGGGAACACCTCGCGGCGCAGCCGCTCGTACTCCTCGGTCGCGCTCTTGACGCCAAGCTTGTCCGATTCTTCGATGAGCGGGCAGATGACGAAGGCCTGCCGTCCCTCGGCCACCTGGGCGCGCACGAAGTCGTACGCCTCGGGGCGCTGATGGGGAGCCACCACCCGGGTCTCGACGGGGATGCGGCCGGGCGGCATCTCCCGCAGCTCGGAGAGGTCGACGTCGCCGTACAGCGTCAGCGACAGCGAGCGAGGGATGGGGGTCGCCGTCATCGCCAGGAAGTTGGGCGCGAGCGCGCCCTTGCGCCGCAGCTGCTGCCGCTGGGCGACCCCGAAGCGATGCTGCTCGTCCACCACCACCAGGCCGAGGTCGGCCAGCACCACCGCCTCCTCGATCAGCGCGTGGGTGCCGATGAGCACCGTGTCGTGCCCGGCCGCGACCCCCACGAGCACCTCGCGCCGGGCCCGCGCCGGGGTGCTTCCCACCAGCAGCCGCGACGACACACCGTGCGGCGCCAGCAGGGCCTCCATGGTGGCGTGATGCTGGCGGGCGAGGATCTCGGTGGGAGCCATCACCGCCGTCTGGTGTCCGGCGGCGTGAGTCATCAGCGCCGCCATCGCCGCCACCACCGTCTTGCCGCTGCCGACATCGCCCTGCAGCAGCCGGTTCATCGAGCCGGTGCCGGCCATGTCGGTGAGGATCTCGTGGGCGGCGACGCGCTGCCCCTCGGTCAACCGGAAGGGCAACGAGGCGACGAAGCGGCGCGCCACCTCGACGTCGTAGGCGACGGCCACGCCGCTCCCCGCCAGCCGGCGCCGGCGAGCCCGCTGCGCCGCCAGCTGGAGCAGGAACATCTCCTCGAAGGCGATGCGACGGCGGGCGAGCTCGAGCCGGGCGGGATCGTCGGGGAAGTGCACCTGGCGCAGCGCCGCCGCCAGCCGGGGCAGGTCGTGGCTGCGCAGCAGCTGCGGCGGGAGCGGATCCTCGAGCGCGTCGGCGACCGGCAGCAGCGGCTCGATGCGGCTGCGCAGCCAGCGTGAGCTCACCCCCTCCGTCTCGGGATACACCGGCGCCAGCCGGCCGACGTGTCGCTGCTCGCCCGAGGCGCGCTCGAACTCGGGATTCTGCAGCACCAGCCCGCCCCGTCCGAGCTTCACCTTGCCGCTCAGCAGCAGCTCGTCGCCGCTGTGGATCTGGCGGGCGAGGAACGGCTGGTTGAACCACACCGCCGAGGCGACATGGCCGCCGTCCTCCAGCGAGGCCTCCACCAGCACCATCCGTTTGCGCGGGCTGCGGTGCGACGAGACGTTGCGCACCCGCGCGTACACCGTCTGCTCCTCGCCCGGGTGCAGCTCTGCCAGCGGCCGGACGTCGCGGGTGTCCTCGTAGCGCCGGGGCAGGTGGAAGAGCAGGTCGCGGACCGTGCCGACCCCCAGACGGGCCAGCCGCTGGGCCTGGCGGGGACCGACGCCGGGCAGACCGGCGACCGGAGCGTCGGCTGCGGGGACGGCGAGCGGGGCGGGCGCGACGGCGGCGGGCATCTGCGGCGGAGTGTATCCCGAACGGGGGTTCGCTACGGCGCCGGCGAAACCACTGCGAATGATGGCCGCGCTCGGGCGGCACATATATCAAGGAAGGGTCAGTCCGCCAGCAGCCAGGCCACCCCGATCGCCCGGGGACCCACGTACGTCCCCACCACCGGACCGATCTGGCCGGCGATCAGCTCCGTCCCCGGCTGCGCGTCGCCGAGCCGCCGCCGCACCTCGTCGAGCAGCTCGGGGGCGCTGGTGTGCATCGTCCCCAACCCCTGCAGGCGGGTGCCGGCGGGAACCAGCTCCAGCAGCTTCTCCACCCCCTGCTGGCGGTTGCGGGTGCGGGCCTGGGGGTGGGCCTCGCCGTCGACCACCCGCAGCAGCGGCTTGACGTTGAGGATGCCGCCCAGGAAGGCCTGGGCGGGGCCGATGCGGCCGCCCTTGTGGAGATAGGTGAGGGTGTCGAGGAGGACGTAGATCATCACCCGGTCGCGCCGGGCCTGGGTGTTGCGGACAACTGTGTCCGCATCGGCGCCGCCAGCGCGGTCGGCGATGGCGGCCCGGATGAGGAACTGCATGCCGACGCTGACGGTGCCGGAGTCGACGGCGGCGACGCGGCCGTCGAAGTCCTGGGCGGCGACGGTCGCCGACTGCAGGGTGCCGCTCCACTTCTGGGCGATGTGGATCGAGAGCACCCGGTCGTCCGGGTCGCGGAGCAGGTCGCGGTAGACCTCGGCGAACTGCTCCGGCGACGGTTGCGAGGTGGTCGGCAGCGCCGACGCCGACTCCAGCCGCCGGTAGAAGGTGTCGCCGTCGATGTCGATGCCGTCGCGGAACTGCTCGTCACCGAAGCGCACCGTCAGCGGCACCACGGTGACGCCGAGCGATTGCGCCTCAGCCGGGCGCAGATCGCAGGTGCTGTCGGTGACGATGTGGAGCACGGCGGGGCGATGTCCGGTGGTGGGGGTCTACTCGAGCGACAGGATGTAGGGGTAGTGCTCCTGGCCGCCGGGGTGGAGCTCGAACTCGATGTCGGAGTGGCTGGTCCGCAGCGCCGAGACCAGCTTCTCGGCCTCCTCCTCGGCAACGCCGGCACCGCTGTACACGGTCACCAGCTCCGGCCGGTCGGGAAGGTTGGTGAGCACCGCCTGGGCCACCGCCAGGTTGTCGTCGCCGACCTCGGTGATCCGGTCGTCGACGACGGCGATGACGTCGCCGGCGTGGATGGTGCGGCCGTTCGCGGTGCTGTCGCGCACCGCTCGGGTGATCTCGACGGTGCGCACCCCGGCCATGGCCTCCTCCATCCGCCGCGCGTTCTCGTCGAGGTCGGCGGTGGGGTCGAGGGCGAGCAGGGCGCTGATCCCCTGCGGCAGGTTGCGGCTGGGGACCACCCGCACCGTGGTCTCGCCGGCGAGATCGTCGACCTGCTGGGCGGTGAGGATCACGTTGCCGTTGTTGGGGAGCAGGATCACCTCGCCGGCACCGCTCTCGCGAACGCCGTTGAGCAGATCCTCGATGGACGGGTTCATCGTCTGCCCGCCCTCCACCACCTGGTCGACGCCGAGGCCGCGGAAGATCTCGCGGAAACCGGTGCCGGGCGCCACCGCGACCACCCCCAGATGCCTGGCACCGGGGAGATCGGCGCCGTTGGCCCGGCCGCCGGCAGCCTCCTCCGCGGCGGCGCGGTCGAGAACGTCGTGGTGCTGCGCCGACATGTCCTCGACCTTCAGCTTGCTCAGCCGCCCCTGCCGGGCGGCGGCGCCGATCAGCAGCGCCGGCTCGTGGGTGTGGATGTGCACCCGGATCAGATCGGGGTCACCGACCACCAGCGAGGACTCGCCCAGCGGGGCGAGCTCCCCCCGCACCCTGTCGAGGTCCAGCCCGGGCCCGTGGATGAGGAACTCGGTGCAGTAGCCCCAGCCCTCCTCGCGGGCGGCGACGGCGGCGGCGCCGCGCCGGCCCTCGACGCCGGCAAACCCCGGCGGACGGAGCTGCGGTTCGCCCACTCGCCGGGGAGGCGGTGGCGTCGCCAGCCCGACCTCCACGCCCTCGAGGGCTCGGGCGAAGCCCTCCAGGATGACGGTGAACCCGAAGCCGCCGGCATCGACCACCCCGGCATCGCGAAGCACCGCGAGCTGCTGCGGGGTGCGGTCCACCGAGTCGTGGGCCTCGCGCACCGCGGCATCGAGCACGACGTGAATGTCGTCGCTACCGTCGGCCGCCTGGCGTGCCGCGGCAGCGGCCTCGCGCACCACGGTGAGCACGGTGCCCTCGGTCGGCTTCATCACCGCCTTGTAGGCGACGTTCGACGCCTCCTGCAGCGCGGCGGCGATGCCGGCGGCGTCGACCCGCTCGTGATTCGCCAGCTCCTGGGCGAACCCGCGCAGCACCTGCGAGAGGATGACGCCGCTGTTGCCCCGTGCCCCCATCAGCGAGCCATGCGCCGCCGACTGCATCACCGCCGCTGCCGGGCGCACCTCGCCGCCCTTCTCGACGTCCTCCACCGCGGAGCGCAGCGTCAGGTACATGTTGGAACCGGTGTCGCCGTCGGGGACGGGGAAGACATTGAGGTCGTTGATCAGGTCCTGGTTGGCCTGAAGCCAGGCGAGGGCGCTGCGCAGCGCAGCCGCCATCAACGGCCCGGTGACCTCGTGGAGCGGCTCCTTGGTCGCCGACCGGACGCCGGCGGCATCGCGCTCAGCGCCCGGCACGTCCGTCCGCCAGCTGGATGCCCTGGACGTTGACGTTGACCGCCAGCACCGGCAGTCCCAGCGTCTTCTCGATCGCGTACCTCACCGCGCTCATGAGGTTGTTGGCGACCTCGCTGATGCGGGTCCCGTGCTGGACGATGACGAAGAGCTCGATGGTGATGCCGCCCTCGCGCACCTCGATGACCACGCCGCGGTGGAGGCTGTCGCGGTTGAGCCGCTCGGCGATGCCGTCGCGCAGGCCGCGCGCCGCCATGCCGACGATGCCGTAGCACTCGTTGGCCGCGTGACCGGCGATGGAGGCCACCACCCGCGGGGCAACCTCGATCCGGCCCAGGGTGGCGCTGCGGGCCAGCGGGCCGGATGTCTTCAGCTTGGTGGGCACGTCATCCTTATAAGCCGCCGGAGGCCCTGTGGTATCCTCGGCCGCCGGCGCTGATCCCTACTCGGCGTGTCGCGCACGCCGCTGCCCGGAAGTGGCCGGGGGTCGGGACGCGACATTTTAGTATGGGTGATCGCATTCGCGGCCATCGTCGCCGCCCCGACCACCTCCACCAGTGAAGGACGAGTAGCACCGATGGCGAAGCGCTGCGACATCTGCGGCAAGCGGCCGATGACCGGTCACAACGTCAGCCACTCGAAGGTGCGCACCAACCGGCGCTTCATGCCCAACCTGCAGCCCACCCACCTGGTGGTCAAGGGCCGGCTGGTCAAGGCCCGGGTCTGCACCCGCTGCATCCGCACCCAGAGCAAGGCGGCGCGCTAACCGTCCTCCCGGCCGCGCCCGATCAGAGGTCGAGGACGTAGGCCACCGCGGGCTCGCGATGCCAGCCGACCTGGAACACACCCCGCTCGGCCAGCCGGCAGCCCCGCGCCTCATAGAAGCGGCGGGCGGCGGCCCTCTCCATGGTCCAGACCTGCAGGCGGGCGAAGCCGCGCTCGCGCAGACCGGCGACCACCGCCTCCCACAACCGAGTGCCCACTCCCCTTCCCTGCCACTCGGGGAGCACGTAGAGGGCGCCGAGCTCGCCGTCGCCGCCGGCCAGCGTCCCCACCCCGGCCACCCCGACGATGGCGCCACCGGCCTCTGCCACCAGGCTGCCCAGGTAGCCCCGCCGCCGCTCCAGCCAGCTGCCCTGCATCTGGCTGCGGCCGTCGAAGACGGCGTCGATCTCGGCGGCGGTGAAGATGCCGCGGTAGGCGCCGTGCCAGGCGCTGCGGATCACCTCGCGCCGCGCCGAGCCTTCGCCGGCCTCGTCGCTCCAGCGGACGGCGATCGGCTCGCCGGAGGTGCGGCTCAGAGCGGCACCCAGGCGGCGCCCGCCGGCAGGGCGTCGCCGGGCCCCCCGCGGACGATGGCGGCCAGCAGCTCCAGCCCCTCGACCACCCGCGGGCCGGGCCGGTTGAAGTAGGCGGAACCGTCCACCGCAGCGACCCGGCCGCTGCGGGCGCTGGGAAGGCGGTCGAACCCCGGGCGGCGGGTCAGGTCGGCGGCGGTCTCGAGACTCCGCTCCAGCCCGAAGCCGCACGGCATCAGCACCATCACCTCGGGGGCGGCGGCGACCACCTGCTCCCAGTCGACGTACTCGGACCTCCCACCCCGCCTGCCGAGCGGGTCGCGACCTCCGGCGGCGTCCACCATCTCCGGCACCCAGTGGCCGGCGGCCATCAGGGGATCGGTCCACTCGACGCAGACGACCGCCGGCCGCGGCTCCGGCGCCGGTTGGGCGCGCCGCGCGGCGATGGCGGCGCGCATCCGCGCGGCCAGGGCGTCGGCGCCACTCCGATGCGCGGTCGCCTCACCGAGGACGTGGGCGGTGGCGAGGATGTCCTCGATGGTGTTGGGCTCGAGGCTCAGCACCGGCACGTCGCCCGGCAGGCGGCGGGCGCAACGCTGCACCTCGGCGTAGGCGACGGCGCACACCTCGCAGAGCTCCTGGGTGACGATCAGGTCCGGTGACAGTTGTGCCAGCAGCGGCTCGTCGATGCGATAGATGCTCGATCCCTGGTGCACCGCGCGCCGGATGTGGCGGTCGATAGCGGCGCAGCTCTGGCCGCGGTGGCCGATGGCACTGCTGGTGACGGCGGGAAGCGAGCGAACCGCGACGGGATGGTCGCACTCGTGAGTGACGGCGACCACCTCCTCACCGGCGCCGATGGCGAAGAGCAGCTCGGTCGCGCTGGGCAGAAGCGAGACGATGCGCAATCTGCGCCGCGATCCTCTCGTGCTACCCGGCGATGCGTCGGCGGCCGCTGCGGGGAGCTCGCAGGGCGCGCAGCAGCGAGATCATCTCGATCGCCGCCAGAGCCGCGTCGGCTCCCTTGTTGCCGTGCTTGCCCCCAGCCCGGTCGACCGCCTGCTCCATGGTCTCGGCGGTGACCACGCCGAATGTCACCGGCACCCGCGTCTGCATCGACACCGCCCCGACTCCGCGGGCGACCTCGCCGGCCACGTAGTCGAAGTGCGGGGTCTCACCGCGCACCACCACGCCGATGGCGATGACAGCGTCGACGCCGCCCGCCCCCGCCAGCTCCTGCGCCGCCAGGGGGATCTCGAAGCTGCCCGGCACCCAGATGACGGTGAGGTCACCCTCGTCGGCGCCGTGACGGACCAGGGTGTCGACCGCGCCCTCGAGCAACCGCTGGGCCACCACGTCGTTGAAACGGCCCACCACCAGCCCGAAGCGCATCCCGGTGGCGATGAGCTTGCCGGCCTCGACCTCCATCGCCCGCGATGTTCTCACACGCCTGCGGCGGGCAGGGGCTCGAGCATCCTCGACGGCGCGCTGGCCCCGGCTACGCGGTGTCGCTCTCTCCCGCCGGTCGATCGGCGAAGGGTCCAAAGAGGTGACCGAGCTTGTCACGCTTGGTTCGCAGGTAGCGCTCGCTGTGCGCTGTCGGCGGAATCACCAGCGGCACCTGCTCGACGACCTCGAGGCCGTAGGCGGCCAGGGCGTAGTACTTCTTCGGGTTGTTGGTCAGCACCCGGATCTTGGTCACGCCGAGGTCAGCGAGGATCTGCTGGCCGATGCCGTAGTCGCGAGCGTCGACGGGAAGTCCCAGGTGCTCGTTGGCCTGCACGGTGTCGAAGCCGCGGTCCTGCAGGGCGTAGGCGCGGAGCTTGTCCATCAGGCCGATGCCACGCCCCTCCTGGCGCAGATAGAGGATCACCCCGCGGCCCTCGACGCCGATGATCGCCATCGCCCGCTGCAGCTGGGCCTGGCAGTCGCAGCGCTGCGAGCCGAGCACGTCACCGGTGAAGCATTCGCTGTGCACCCGCACCAGCACCGGCTCGCCGTCGGTGATGTCCCCGAGGGTGAGCGCCACGTGGGTGTTGCGAGTGATGACGTCCTGGTAGCCGTGGGCGGTGAAGGTCGCCCATTCGGTGGGCAGCACCGTCTCCGCGCCCTTGACCACCAGCCGCTCGGCGCGGCGGCGGTAGGCGATCAGGTCGGCGACGGAGACGATGCGCAGCCCGTGCTCGGCGGCGAAGACGTCGAGATCCGGGCGCCGGGCCATGGTGCCGTCCTCGCGCATGATCTCGCAGATCACCCCGGCCGGAAACCGGCCCGCCGCCTTGCACAGATCGACGATCGCCTCGGTCTGCCCGGCGCGCTCGAGGACGCCGCCGGGTGCGGCCCGCAGCGGAAAGACGTGTCCCGGCCGGGCGAAGTCGGCTGCGGTGGCCGGGTCCTCGCAGAGCAGGCGGATGGTGGCTGCCCGGTCGTAGGCGGAGATGCCGGTGGTGACGCCGCGACCCACCGCGTCGATGCTGACGGTGAAGGCGGTGCCGTGGTGGGCGGTGTTGCGGTCCACCATGGCGGCAAGACCGAGCTCGTCGAGCCGCCATCCCTCGCAGGCGACACAGACGAGCCCGCGCGCATGGGTCGCCATGAAGTTGACCGCCTCCGGGCTGATCCGGTCGGCGGCGATCGCCAGGTCACCCTCGTTCTCGCGATCTTCGTCGTCCACGATGATGACGTAGCGCCCCTGCTTGACATCCTCGATGGCGTCGTCGACGCGCGCGAGCGGCATGGCGGTCCCTACCCGACCGAGCCCGCGGCGTGGGCCATCAGGCTCCGCTCCACGTACTTGGCGACCAGGTCGGCCTCGAGGTTGACCGCGGCGCCCGGCCGCCAGACCTCGGCGCTGGTCACGGCGACGGTGTGGGGGATCAGCGACACGGTGAAGCGGTCGGCGAGCACCTCGACCACGGTCAGGCTAATGCCGTCGACCGCGACACAGCCCTGGGCGACGATGTAGCGCATCACCGCCTCCGGAGCGCGGATGGTCACCCAGCGAGCGTTGCCCTCATCGCGCAGATCGACCACGGTGCCGGCGGCGTCGATGTGACCGCTGACCAGGTGGCCGCCCACCCGGTCTCCGTAGGCCATCGACGCCTCGAGGTTCACCGGGTCGCCCACCCGCAGAGGCTCGAGATTGGTCCGTCGGGCCGTCTCCGGCATCACCTCGACGCCGAAGCCCGACGCCGAGGTCTCGACCACCGTCAGGCAGCAGCCGTTGACGGCGACGCTGTCACCGACCGCCAGGTCGCGAACCACCGCGGTGGCGGCCACCTCTAACCTGCCGCTGGTGGCGATGGCGTTGTCGGACACCCGCCCCAGCTCCTCGATGATGCCGCTGAACATCGTTGTCGTCCACCGATCTCCTACCGCACAGGGTAGCCGGTGACCATCAAGTCGGGGCCGACGCGGGCGACCTCGACGTCGCGCAGCGTCCAGGAGTCGGTGAGACGGTCGGGTCCGTGCCCCCCGACGGCGGCGGGCGATTCGACGCCGCCGATGATCCGGGGAGCGATGAAGGCAACCACCTTGTCGACCAGGCCGGCGTCGAAGGCGGAGCCGTGGACCGACCCTCCGCCTTCGACGAGCACGCTGATGACGCCCTGTCTGCCGAGGCGGCGGAAGAGGTGGTCGAGGCTCACCCGGCCCTCGGTGGCCGGGAAAACCTCGAGCTGGATGCCGCGCTCCTCGAACTGCCGGGCGCGGTCGGCGCGGGCGCGGTCGCTGGTGGCCACCAGGACGCTGCCGCTCTCCTGCCGGAAGATGCGCGCCTCGACGGGAATGCGCAGGCGGCTGTCGATCACCACCCGCAACGGCGAGCGGCCGCCGCCGGGCAGCCGGGTGGTCAGGTTGGGGTCGTCACGGATCACGGTGTTGGCGCCGACCAGGATCGCGTCGTGGGCGTGGCGCAGCCGCTGCACCCGTAGCCGCGCCTCGTCGGAGGTGATCCAGCGGGAGTCGCCGCTGCTGGTGGCGATACGGCCGTCGAGCGAGCTGGCGAACTTGGCGGTGACGAAGGGAAGGCCGGTGGTGATGTGCTTGACGTAGAACTCGTTGAGCCGGCGCGCCTCGGCGTCTCCGACTCCCACCTCGACGGTGATCCCCGCAGCCCGCAGGGCGGCGATGCCCCGCCCGTTCTCATCCGGGTTTGGGTCCTGCATGGCGACAACACACCGGCGAATCCCGGAGGCGGTCACCGCTTCGACGCAGGGCGGGGTGCGGCCGGTCCGGGTGCAGGGCTCGAGGGTGAGATAGAGGTCGGCGCCGCGGGCCGCCTCGCCCGCCGCCTGCAGCGCGACCACCTCGGCATGCGGCTCACCGGCACGCGCGTGATACCCGGTGGCGATCACCTGCCCGTCGCGCACCACCACCGCGCCCACCATCGGGTTGGGGCTGGTCCAGTAGTCGGCGCTCGCCGCCGCCTCGAGGGCGAGCGCCATGAAGCGCTGGTCGGCCGCGGTCACCGGGTCGCGCCCGCGGCGGCGCCGCGTCGAGGCGGGCCGAGGCTGCCGTCGCCGCGCAGCTCGCGACGCTCCTCCAGGGCGGCACGGAGCTGGCCGCAGCCGGCGTCGGCGGTGCCGCCACGGGTGTCGCGCACGGTGGTCCGCGCTCCCTGCAAACGCTGCAGGAACGCGGCCGTGGTGGCGCTGTCGGGAGGCCCCCACGGGCTGCCGTCGATACGGTTCATCGGGATCACGTTGACGTGGGCGTGGGTGCGGCGGGCCAGCAGGCGCAGACCGTCGGCGTCCTCGGGGCGGTCGTTCACCCCGCCGATCAGGCACCACTCGAAGGTGAGGCGGCGGCCGGTGCGCCGCGCGTAGTCGGCGCCGGCGTCCACCAGCGCGGCCAGGCGGTGAGCGCGGTTGAGCGGCACCAGGCGGTCGCGCAGCGGGTCGTCGACGGCGTGCAGGGAGATCGCCAGGGTGAGCGGCAGACCTTCGCGGGCAAGCCGCTCGATGGCGGGGACCACGCCGCTGGTGGAGACGGTGATGCGCCGCGGGCTGATACCCATCCCCGCGGCCAGGGTTCGCACCGAGGCGACGGTGGCGTCGTAGTTCGCCAGCGGCTCACCCATTCCCATGTAGACGACGTGCGTCACCGGGCCGAGGCCGCGGGCGTGGAGCGCCGCCCCCGCCACCCGCACCTGGTCGACGATCTCTGCCGCGGTGCAGTCGCGGCGCAGGCCGAGCCGCCCGGTGGCGCAGAAGGGACAGCCCACCGCGCAGCCGACCTGGCTGCTGACGCACACCGTCGCCCGCCGCCGGCGGCCGCCGTGCGCCGGCGATTCCATCGCCACCGTCTCCACCGTCTCGCCACCGGACAGACGGCAGAGCAACTTGACGGTGAGCCCGGAGTCGGCCTCGGTGGTGATCGCCTCGTCCACGGTGCAGAACCGAACCCGCTCGTCGAGGCGCGCGCGCAACCGCGCCGGCAGCTGGAGCACCTCGTGCAGCGCGACAACGCCGGGATGCCAGAGCGCGTTGGTGAGCTGTCGACCCCGCCACGGGGGGACTCCCAGCTCGGCGAGAATCGGGCTCAGCTCGTCCGGGCTGAGAGTGCTGAGCGCAGGCCGGCCGTCCATTCGCGTCCATGGTACGGGCGACCCCGCCTGCTACCGTTCCGGGCCGCCATGCGTGACCTCGCGCGCAGTCTGATCGGTGTCCCCGCGGTGATCCTCCTCGCGGGTGGGCTCGGCATCGTGGGCGTCACCATCCTCTCGCGGATCCGGCGGCGCAGCGACCGGCCGCCGATCCGCTGGGCCCACCTCGTCTTCGGAGTCGGCCTGTGCGGTGCGGGTGCGTTGCTGGTGCAGCTGGACGTCGCTCTGCTCGGGGTTCGCTGAGCGCCGCGCCAGTCCCAGCGGGCGCTCGCCGGGACGTCCCTCGGCACGATTGAGCGCGGCCACAGCGTCGCGCAGCCGGCCGGCGAGCAGGAGTCCGGCGGCATGGACACGCTCCGAGCGCGGGTCACCGGAGCGCAGTTGGGAGGCGCGGTCGAGCAGCCTCACCCCCTCGCCGAACCGCCCCCGCAGGCAGAGCGTCCAGCCGGTCTCGAGGAGCACCTCCCACCGCTCGGGATCGAGCTGAGCCGTTCGCAGCGCGTAGGCGCGCGCCGATCTGCTGTCGCCCACCGAGGCGGTGGCGAGGGCGAGAACGCGCATGCCGTCGAGGTCGGGCGCATCACCGGCCGACCTCACCGTCGCCACGACCGCGTCGAGGTCGATGTCGTCGGGAAGCTGGTCGACCGGATCCGGCGGGAGCGTCATGCCCTGCAGCCGCCGCCGCAGTCCCCGCCGCTCGAGCACGAAGGGGACGCCGGTGAGCAGGCCGATCGCGACCCCGGCCCACAGCGGCCGGAGACCCGCTGCGACCACCGGCACCGCCGCCAGCACCGCGGTGAGCACCACCGTGGTGAGCACTACCGGCAGCGCGGCGCCGGCGATCGCGTCGGCACTCCGGGCGGCGTCGGCATGCCGCAGGCGCAGTCGGTAGCGGACCGGTCGGGGCATCGGCGTCGCCGCCAGCAGCGCCCCGCCCACCCAGCCGGCGGCGCTCATCGGTGCGTGCTCTCGATCAGCTCGAGTGGGCGTGGATGAGTTCGAGGAACTCGGTGCGCGACTTCTCGTCCTCGCGGAAGGAGCCGAGCATGCAGGAGGTCACCGTCTGGCTGTTCTGCTTCTGCACGCCTCGCATCATCATGCAGAGGTGCGCCGCCTCGATGACCACCGCAACGCCGTGCGGGGCGAGGGCGCTGTCAAGGGCCTCGGCGATCTGGGTGGTGAGACGTTCCTGCACCTGCAGGCGGCGGGCGAAGACGTCGACGATGCGGGGGAGCTTGCTGAGTCCGACGATGCGCCCCCGAGGGAGATAGGCGACGTGCGCCTTGCCGTAGAAGGGAAGCAGATGGTGCTCGCAGATGCTGTAGAGCTCGATGTCGCGCACCACCACCATCTCTTCGTAGTCCTCGGCGAAGACGGCGCCGTTGACCACGTCGGCGAGGTCCTGATCGTATCCGCTGCAGAGGAAGCGCAGGGTGTCGGCCACCCGCCGCGGGGTTCGCAGCAGGCCCTCGCGGGCGGGATCCTCGCCGAGCAGCCGGAGCACCGCATCGATGTGTGCGCTCAGCTCGTCGGGGATGCGGGCGTCCGGCTCGAACAGGGGGGCGGGATGGGCCATGGCGATGACAACTATGCCACTTGGGAGCGTCCGGCTCAGGCGTTGCTGAAGATGGGGATGTTGACCCCGCTCAGCGGCGCCGCCGCGGGACTGACGAGGAAGGCGACCAGCTCGGCGACGTCCTCGGGGGTGACGGTGGGCCGCAGGTGGGGAGCGGCACGGCGCAGCATCTCGGTGTCAACCGCTCCCGGGCTGAGACAGACGCAGCGCACGCCGGTGGCGCGGCCCTCGAGGGCAACCGCCTCGGTGAGGGCGATCACCCCCGCCTTGGACACGTTGTAGGCGGTCAGCCCGGGGAACTTCTCGACGTTGGCAACCCCGGAGAGGGAGGCGATGTTGACGATGACTCCGCCGCCACGCTCGCTCATCGCCCTGAAGGCGGCGTGGCACCCCAGATAGACGCCACGCAGGTTGGTGTCGAGCACCGCATCCCAGCTCTGCGGATCGAGCTCGGCGAAGGGGCGCGGCTCGACCACCGCAGCGTTGTTCACCCAGATGGTCAGCGCCCCACGTGCGGTCGCGGTCGCGAGCAGTCGCCGCGCCGTGTCGCCGTCGGCCACATCGGCGGTGAGCGGCGTGATCGCGTCCTTCGCCACCGCCGCCAGCGTCTCCAGGTCGCCGGCGGTGCGCGATGCGGCGACGACCGCGTGCCCGTCGGCGGCGAGGCGCAGCGCCACGGCACGACCGATGCCCCGTCCGGCACCGGTGACGACCGCAACCGAATCGCTCACCCGTCCTGCCCCAGCCGGCGGTAGAGCCGGCGGTAGGCGTTGACCATCGCCTCGAGGGGGAAACGGGTCTCGGCCGCCCGCCGCGCCCGCGCGCGGTCGCAGCGCCGCGCGGCCGTGATGGCGGCGGCGAGGGCGGCAACGCCGACCTCATCGGCGAGCACCCCGCCGCTGCGGCCGACCACCTCGGGCAGCGCGCCGCGCCGAAAGCCGGCGACGGGCGTGCCGGCGAGGTTGGCCTCGAGGGCGACCATCCCGAACGGCTCCTCCCACACCGACGCGACCACAGCGACCGCGGCCCGCCCCAGCAGCGCGCCCAGCCCCCGGCGTGACACCGCGCCGAGCCATCGCACGGCATCGTCGTCGAGCCGGGGAGCGATCCGCTCGTCGAAGTAGTGGCGGTCGTAGACCTCGCCGGCCATCAGCACCCGCATCCCCGCCCGCCGGCAGGCGGCAAGGGCGAGGTGGGTCCCCTTCTCCGGAGAGATCCTGCCGGCGACCACCGCCAGGTCATCCGCGGACGCGCGGGGGACGAAGCGGATCGCGCCGGGATCGACCCCATTGGGGACCACGGCGTCGACCGGGATCAGCGGGCGCCACTGCGCCGCGCAGGAGCGGCTCACCGCGGCGAAGCGCGGTCGCGGGCGGCACGCCGCCGCCGCCTGGGCGGCGGCCACCGTGGCCGGGTCCACCGGGCCCAGGTGCAGGGTGTGCAGGCAGCGGAGGCCGGTGGCGGCGGTGGCGTAGAAGGCGGGCCAGTCGAGCGCGTGGCTGTGGATCACCTGGTCGCGGTCCGCCGCCAGCTCCGCCGCCAGTCGCAGGTAGGCGGGCGCCAGGGGCGGCGGCCACGGGGCCCCGGGGGCGAGGCGGGGCGGGGCGTCGAACCGGTGCCTCGCCTCCGGGATGGCCGCGGTGGGACCAAGACGGAGCGGGACTCCGGGGACCCGCGAGCCGCGGGGGGCGACGAGCTCGACCGCCTCACCGGCCCGGTGGAGGCCCCGCGCCAGATCGCAGAGCACCGCCTCGGCACCACCAGCCTGGCTGCTCCGCAGCGGGGCGATCAGCGGGGCGAGCAGGGTGACGCGCACAACGAGGGCAAAGCATGCGCAATCGCCTGCCGCCCTCCGTTCGAGCCCGGCGACATGGTCGCGGCAATCGTAGCAATTGAATCTAATGACCCAAAGAAACGCTCAGGAAACCCGCAAGAGCCGCACTGTCACTGCGTTGTCATCGGATGATGGGAGAGCGGGTAGTGCGGCTATCACGCTACAGTCTGCCGCCACACCCGCAGGAGCGGCTGCGGTCCAGGAAGGGAGGAGCGAGCATGGTCTATCGGCGTTTCGGGATAGTGCTGGTGGGCGCCGGCGGGCTTGTCAGCCTGCTGGTGGGCGGACCGAGTGCCGCGGTTGCGGCACCCGGCGGCGGCGGCTGTCAGCTGGCCGGCACGGCGAACATCACGCCCGGGCTGACCAACACGGCCGCGAACTTCACATACAACTTCTCTGGAAACCTCAGCAGCTGTCAGTCCAACATCGCGGGCGCCCCCACCTCGGGCACGGTCGAGGCGGGCAAGACGGTGGTCGTCGCCTACAACTGGACCTACACCGACTCCACCGGGGTCCATTCCGGCACCGCCAACGCCACCTATCAGGAGCCGATTCCCGCCGGCAACGGGAGCTGTGCCAGCAGCACCACCAGCGGAACGGCGCTGACCACCTGGGCGGACGGAACCACCACCGCGGTCGACTACACCACCACCGGAGCGCTGGCGCTCGTCCACCTGACGGGGACCGTCGGCACCGGCATCACCAGCACCCTGGTCAGCTACACCGGTCCCACCCAGGCACCGCCGGCATCGACTCACACGGTGAGCACCACGCGGTTCGCCGGCGACTCCGCCCTGGGCGAGCTCACCTTCCAGCCACCCGATGCCACCGCCTGCAGCGGTGCTGGCGTGACCAGCGCCGCCATCAACGGGTTCATCGGCATCGGCAGCCAGTGATCCTCACCGAGAGCTGAGGCTCGAAGGGCCGGCATCGATGGGTGCCGGCCCTTTTCGTATCGCAGAGACGCCGATCAGCTCGGCGTGAGCGGGGCGGCACCGAAGGCCACCGAGACCGCGCGGCAGTAGATCACCGCGGTGGCGTAGCGCTGCACATCCGGCCCGGCATCCTGCGCACAGCCAGCACCCTCCGGGGGTGAGCTCACCACCCGCTAGCGTAGTGTGGTCGGGATCGTTGCCCCTGAGCACCGCGAGCCCGCTCGACCGGAGATCCCCATGACCACCATGACCGAAACCTCGCGCGGACGGGTGCGCACCGAGCCGAGCCAGAAGCGGGTTCGTGCCTATCTCTCCGGCCAGCTGGTGGTCGACTCGATCCACCCGGTGTTGGTGTGGGAGAAGCCCTACTACCCCACCTACTACTTCCCCGCCGACGACGTCCGCGCCGAGCTGCTCGCCACCGGGAGGGTCGAGCACTCACCCAGTCGCGGCGACGGGCAGATCCTGGACGTGAGGGTCGGCTCGGCAACCGCCCCCGGCGCCGCCCAGCGCTTCCCCGACTCGCCGCTGGCACCGATCCGCCCACTGGTGCGGCTGGATTGGGGCGCGATGACCGAGTGGCTGGAGGAGGACGAACCCGTCTACACGCATCCTCGCGACCCCTACACGCGGGTCGACATCCTCACCAGCTCGCGCCACGTGCGCGTCGACCTCGACGGCGTCACGGTTGCCGAGTCTCACCGCCCGACCGTCCTCTTCGAGACCGGCCTGCCGCCCCGGTACTACCTTCCGCTCGCCCACCTGCGGATGGACCTCCTGCGCCCCTCGGCGACGACCAGCCACTGCCCGTACAAGGGCACCGCGAGCTACTGGACCGTCGACACCGGCGTGGGTGTCCACCAGGACATCGTCTGGACCTATCGAGCCCCACTTCCGGAGAGTCAGAAGATCGCCGGGCTCGCGTGCTTCTACAACGAGAAGGTCGACATGTACATCGACGGCGAGAGGTACGAGCGCCCGCGCACCCAGTTCGGCTGAGCCGCGGGTGCGGCTGCCGGCGGCCGCTCAGCCGATGGCGGTCATGGCGACGATCGGCCGGTTCAGCGGGTGCCCGCCCATGCTGCCGAGGAAGGGAACGCCGTAGCTGAACATGCCGCCGTCGCCGGCGGCGAGCCAGTAGCCACCGAGCGGTGACCCGGCGACGGCGACCACCGGCGACACCAGCGGCAGCGATCCGGCGCTGCCCCGGAAGGGAGCGTCGCCGTGCGCGAAGACTCCGCCGTCGGCCGCCGCCAGCCAGTACCCGCCTCCCGATGAGCTGGCCGAGACACCGACGATCGGGCGGTTGAGCGGCCGTGCCCCCTCGCTGCCGTAGAAGCCGGCGTCGCCGAAGGCGAAGATGCCGCCGTCACTGGCGACCAGCCAGTAACCGCGACCCGACGGCGTCGCCGCCATACCGGCGATCGGCTTGTTGAGCGGCCGCGCGCCTTCGCTGCCGTAGAAGCCGGCGTCACCGAAGCTGAAGATGCCGCCATCGCTGGCGACCAGCCAGTAGCCCCGACCCGATGGAGTCGCCGCCATGCCGACGATCGGTCGGTTGAGCGGCCGCGCGCCCTCGCTGCCGTAGAAGCCGGCGTCACCGAAGCTGAAGATGCCACCGTCGGAAGCCACCTCCCAGTAGCCGCCACCGTCTGCGGTCCGGGCGATGCCGACGACGGGACGGTTCAACGGCGTTCCCCCCATGCTTCCGTAGAAGGGCGCGCTGCCGAAGGTGAACACCCCGCCGTCACCCGCGACCAGCCAGTAGCCGCGACTCCCAGAGGGTGGGGGCGGAGGAGGCGGGCCCGGCTGGCGTGCCTGCGCCGAGTTTGCGTCGATCATCAGCGACGACTCGTCCACGGCGTCGAAGTCGCCCGCCGGAATCGTCTTGAGCTCGTCGAGAACGGCGGTGTCCCAGCCCTCCTCGGCGGCGCCGCCGAAGTACCAGTTGCTGCCGTTGTCGGCGACGATCAGACCGTAGTGCTTCATCGCGGTGAGGATCACCTGCGCCTGCGGGCTGAACCCGGAGATGTCGACGCCGGCACCCATGCGGAAGCGCGCCCCCATCGGTGGCAGGGACGGATCGCTGGCGGCGCCGGCCTGGTGGCGAGCCGGCCAGAGGAAGCTGCGATCGGTGCGCTGCACCGTCATCCGGATCGCGTGGGTGACCGATCCGGAGAGCACCTCGTCGCGCCGCAGCAGCCCAGGGAGCATCGGCAGTCCGGCGGCGTCCGCGCTGGTCCAGCCACTCGGGCGCAGCTGGCTGGATTGGAGGTCGAAGATCGCGCCCGATCCGGCCGTCGATCCCGACGGCGAATAGTGGGTGTCGAAGGTCTCATAGAGCTTGCATGTGTCGCGGTCCACCACCAGCGCGTGGCGATCCCCGGTGCTCGAGGCTCCGCCCTCGATCGGCGTGTCCGGCCCCAGCGGATACGGTCCGGGATCGCTCTCACCGGCGTAGGTGAAGCTCACCGCGACCTTCTGATGACTGTCGGGAACCACCTGGAAGGGGATCCCGTACGGCATCGAGCCTCCCGACGGACCGAAGTCGGGGTGCAGCCGCTGCTGGGAGCCGCCGCTGCTGCCGATCCACGCCCCGCTCTGCGGATGCACGGGGAGATTCGAGATGTCGGTGTTCCAGACGTTGTCGGCCGGGAACATCGGACATCCCGGCGCCGCCGGCAGGGGCGTCGAGGCGCGGACGGCCAGCGGGCGCGCAGCGCCGACGGCCGCGGAAAGGCCGATGAGGGCGGCGACGAGAGGCGCCAGGCGGCGCCTGGGGGGCTGCACCCGCACACGGTAGCGGGCGTCGCGTGACAGCAGGGTGATCAATCTCCGCACCGTCAGGTGACGCTCTCCCAGGCGGCCTCGCAACCGTTCGGGCGCAGATGCGGTAACAGGCCGGTGGCGTCACCCCACCGTTGCATCGGCTTAACCCTTGTTCTCCATGGGCCCAGGCATAACCGCATCGGTGGGTGGGACAACCCCGCAACGGCGGGTCATCCGATGACACGGGAGAGGGCAGTCATGAGTCCTGGCCACCAAGACCACGTCCACGCCGACCGACGCCGCACGCGGGCTCGAGCGGCTCTCTCCGCGCTGGTGGCGCTGTCGATGCTCACCGCGGCGGCGGTCTTCGACCGTCCGGCGTCAGCCGGTCTGCTCGGTGGCCTTCTCTGCCCCGTCACCAATACCCTCGGCAACGTCGTCTCCGCCGGGTGGGACGATGGGGCGACGACCCCGCCGACCACGCTGACACAGGTTGAGCAGGCGATCGGCGCCACTCAACTCCATGCGAGCGGGATCGACGGATCGGGCATCGGGGTCGCCGTGATCGACTCCGGCGTGGTGCCGGTCCAGGGCCTCAACGGCTCGGGCAAGGTGATCAACGGGCCCGACCTCTCGTTCGAGTCGCAGAGTGCCGGCACCCGGTACCTCGACACCTACGGACACGGGACCCACATGGCCGGCATCATCGCCGGCAACGACGGCCCGGGAGGCAGCTTCCAGGGCGTCGCCCCCGGCGCTCATCTCGTCGTCCTCAAGGTGGCCACCTACGCCGGCCTCGATGACGTATCGCAGATGCTGGCCGCCATCGACTGGGTCGTCCAGCACCGCAACGACCCGGGCATGAACATCCGGGTCCTCAACCTCTCGTTCGGCACCAGGAGCCTGCAGAGCTACCAGGTGGACCCCATCGCCTTCGCGGTGGAGAACGCGTGGCGGCACGGCATCGTCACCGTGGTGTCGGGCGGCAACGACGGCACCTCGTTCGGGTCGCTTCGCGATCCCGGCGTCGACCCCTACGTGCTCTCGGTCGGAGCCGCCGACCTCCATGCAACCAACCTTCTCGGCTGCACCACCGTCGCTCCTTTCTCCAGTCGCAGCTGGAGCAGGTCGGTCGACGTGGTCAGCCCCGGCGTCTCCATCGCGAGCCTGCGCGATCCCAGCTCCGCCATCGACCTCGCCCACCCCGGCGCGGTCGTCGACACCCGCTTCTTCCGCGGTTCCGGCACCTCGCAGGCCGCGGCGGTGGTGTCCGGGGCGGTCGCACTGGTTCTCCAGGCGCGTCCCAGCCTCACCCCCGACCAGGTCAAGGCTCTGCTGAGGTCCACCTCCGCATCCCTGGCCCTGCTGGACGGCAGCGCCGAAGGCTCCGGATTCATCAACGTCGGAGCGGCGGCCACCGCCTGGGTTCCGTGGGGATCGACGCAGGGATGGGCCAAAGCGACCGGCACCGGTTCGCTCGACCAGGCCCGTGGCGGCAGCTATGTCACCGCCAACGGCGTGGCGCTGACCGGCGAGCAGGACATCATGGGCAAGCCGTGGGTCGGCGCCACCTGGGCCAAGGCCGCGGCGGGCGGGTCGGCGTGGACCGCGGGCAGCTGGAACGGCGCCACCTGGGCCGGGGCGTGCTGGTGTGGCACCAGCTGGGCCGGCACGACGACGTGGTCGGGTGGACAGTGGTCCGGCGGCCAGTGGTCGGGTGGCCAGTGGTCGGGTGGCCAGTGGTCCGGCGGCCAGTGGTCCGGCGGCCAGTGGTCCGGCGGTCAGTGGTCCGGCGGTCAGTGGTCCGGCGGCCAATGGTCCGGCGGCCAGTGGTCCGGCGGCCAGTGGTCCGGCGGCCAGTGGTCTAGCGGCTAGTGGTCCTGCCGCTCCGGCACGGGAGGACGACCGCCGGCCGCGGGCCGCGGATTCTCACCGCCCTCCTGGTCACCGGAGCGGCACTGCTGACGGTCTGGCTGCTGAGCCTCCACCGCTCGCTCGCAGGGGACATCGCCCTGCCCTGGTGGGGGCTCGGCATCGCCTATTTCCTGGCCACCGTCGCCGGTGTCCACGTCACGGTTCGCAACCAGGCGTTCACCTTCACCCTGAGCGAGGTGCCGCTGGTGCTCGGACTGGCCGGCTCGTCACCGAGCGCACTGCTGGCCGGCGGCCTGATCGGCACCGCCGTCTCTCTCACCCTCTACCGCCGGCAGCAGCCGCTGAAGATCGTCTTCAACCTGGCGGTGTTCGCCATCGAGGCGGATGTAGCCATGTTCGTCCTCAACTCGCTGCTGGCAGGGCACGCCGTCGCCTCGACCATCGGGTGGTTGGCGATCCTCGCCGCCGCCGTCAGCGCGTCGACGGTCGGACAGCTTCTCACCGCGTTGATCGTGGCGGTGTCGACCGATGCCCGGCGCGGTCGCGAGGTCGCCGGGATCCTGCGGTTCGTCGTCCCCGCGTCGGTTCTCAACACCCTGCTCGGACTCACCGGTGTGCACGTCGTCGGCCACGATGCCCAGGCGGCGGCGCTGCTGGTGATCCCGGTCGCCGCCCTGGCGATCGCCTATCGCGGCTACCTCTTCGAGCGCCACCGGCACGCCCAGGTCCGCCGCCTCTATGACACCAGCGGAGCCCTGCATCGCAGCCACGGCGGCGACGCGTCGATCACCACCCTGCTTTCCCAGGCGCGCGAGATGTTCAACGCCGAGGTCGCCGAGGTGGTGCTGCTTCCCACCAAGCAGGGCGACGTGCGACGCTGTGTCCTCGGCCCCGTCGAGAGCGCCGGGCTGGTCACCGAGACCGTCGCGTCCTCCGATCCGGCCGTCGCCCTCGCGACCGCTCGCACCCCGGTGCTGCTGGATCCCGCCGATCACGCCGGCCTGCTCGCCGCCCGCGGCTGCCGCAACGGCATGGCCATCTCCCTCACCGGCGAGCACGGCACCGCCGGCGCACTCATCGTCGCCAACCGCCGCGACGCGGTGAGCGCCTTCGGGCGCGACGACCTCGAGCTCCTGGAGGCGTTCGCCGGGCCGGCGAGCGTGTCGCTCGACAACGGCCGGCTGGAGGCGGAGCTCGAATATCGCGCCTCCCACGACCCGCTGACCGGGCTCGCCAACCGCGCCCTGCTGGCAGAGCGCATGCAGGCGGCGCTCGACAGCGGCCGGCAGCGCACCTGCACCGTGCTGCTCCTCGACGTCGACGACTTCAAGACCGTCAACGACACTCTCGGCCACCCGGCCGGCGACCAGCTGCTGATCGGCATCGCCGAGCGGCTCACCAGCTGCCTGCGGCCCGCTGACCTGGCAGCGCGCCTCGGGGGCGACGAGTTCGCGGTCATGCTGGCCTCGTCCTCCGACACCGACGGCGCCGTCGCCGTCGCCGAACGCATCCTCGACGCGCTGCGCGCTCCCTTCCATCTCTCGGGCTGCGACGTGACGATTCGCGGCAGCATCGGCATCGTCGGCGACAACCCCTCCATCGTGACCGTCGACGACCTTCTCAGCAGCGCCGACCTGGCGATGTACCGGGCCAAGGCGCAGGGCAAGAACCGATGCGTGGTGTTCCAGCCGGTCATGCAGGTGGAGGTGATGGCGCGCCACCAGTTGCGCGTCGACCTCGAACGCGCGGTGAGCGATGAGGCGTTCCAGGTTCATTACCAGCCGATCATCGACCTCGACACCGGCCGGATCACCGCCGCCGAGGCGCTGGTGCGATGGAGCCATCCCGACCGCGGATCGATCAGTCCGGATGAGTTCATCCCCCTCGCCGAGGAGACCGGCCTGATCGTCCCCCTGGGGCGGATCGTGCTCGAGCAGGCCTGCCGTCAACTGGCGGTCTGGCAGCGGACGGATCCCCGCATGCAGCTGAGCGTCAACCTGTCGGGCCGCCAGCTGCAGCACCCCGGTCTCGTCGACGAGGTCGCCAGCACCTTCGCCCGCCACGGGATCAACGCCTGCTATGTCACTCTCGAGGTCACCGAGAGGGTGATGGTCGACGACCAGCTCGCCCTTGACGCCCTGCGCCGGCTTCGCGGCCTCGGCGTCAAGATCGCGGTGGACGACTTCGGCACCGGCTACTCCTCACTCAGCATCCTGCGCGATCTCCCCATCGACAGCCTGAAGATCGCCAAGCCATTCGTGGACCGGCTGGCCCGCAGCGATGACGACCGCGCGCTCGCCGCCACCATCGTCGGCCTGGCGTCCAGCCTCCGTCTCGACACCGTGGCTGAGGGGATCGAACGACCAGATCAGGCTGACATCATGCGCGACGCCGGGTGCCGTGGTGGTCAGGGATTCCTGTTCAGCCGCGCCATCCCCGCCGAGGAGTTCTTGGAGCGGATCCTGCTGCCGCCGGCGGGCGCGCCGGTGATCTCGCTGGCCGGCTAGCCGCCCGCCCCGGCCGCCGTACCAACCGCGTGCGGTCCAGGCTGCCGCCGGTCTTTCGCTGAAATCGCGTTGTAACCCCCAGCGGTACGAGCAGGAAGGCGGCGGGTTGTCTCCTGCCGGGAAGGGAGTGAGCCATGAGTGCCCGAACATCTGGCGCGCTGGTTGCATCGATCGCGGCCACCGGCTCACTGCTGGCGGCCGCTACGGTCGCCGTCGGCGCGCCGGCGCTGACGAGGCCCCTCACCGGGGCATCCATGGTGTCCCCATGGCCCATCCTGCGAGCCGGTGCCAACTCCCGGCCGACGCCGGGCGGCCCGGCGGCCGGCGAGCTGCCGGCCTCGGGCTTCGCCGCCACGCCGGCGGCCGGTACGGTCGCCGCCGGCGCGCCGGCGCTGACCACTCCCATGACAGCGGCCTCCACGGCGTCCACCTGGCCCGTCTACGGAGCCGACGGCGCCAACACGCGCACGGCGGCGGGCGGTCCGGCGGCCGGCGCGCTGCTGCACCAGGCCTGGCGCTTCGACTCCACCTCCGGCGATTTCAGCGGCACGCCCGTGATCGCCGCCGGCCGCGTCTTCGCCGCCAGCGGCGGCGGATTCGCGGTGGCGCTCGACGAAGCGACCGGCAAGCCGCTGTGGACGACCGCCCTCGATGGTCCCGTCAACGGGTCGGCCGCATACGCGAGCGGGCGGGTGTACGTCGCTGTCGCGCGGGTGGGCTCTCCGTCGGTGGTCGCGCTCGACGCGGGAACTGGCAGGGTGCTCTGGCGCACCGTGCTGACCACCCAATCGGGCAGCGACGTGTATGCGTCGCCGCAGGTGTTCCAGGGCGATGTGGTCATCGGCACCTCCGCCCTCTTCGCCGAGACCATGCAGTCACAGCCGACGGCGCGTGGCTCCGTGCTTCGGCTCGACGGCGCCCACGGCAAGATCCGGTGGCAGACGATGACCGTGGCCCCGGGTCTGACCGGCGGCGGCGTCTGGTCGACCGCGGCAGTCGATCCTCAGACCGCCGTCGTCTACGAGGGAACGGGCAACGCCTACTCGCCGCCGGCCGACCCGCACACCGACTCCATCCTCGCCATCGACTTCGGCAGCGGGGGGATCCTCCGCTCCTTTCAGGCCACGCCCAACGACGTGTGGACGGAGACCACCCGTCCCACCGGTCCGGACGCCGACTTCGGAGCGTCGCCCAACCTCTTCCGCCTGGCGGACGGCACCCCGGTCGTTGGCGAGGGTCAGAAGTCCGGCGTCTACTGGACGCTGCGGCGCGACACCCTGCAACCGGTGTGGAGCACGCGGGTGGCCCCGGGGTCGGGCCTCGGCGGCATCCTGGGATCCACCGCGGTCGCCGGCTCGCACATCGTCGGGCCGGCCAGCGAACCGGGCGAGTTGTGGTCGTTGGGCACCGACGGCAGCGTTTCCTGGTTGGAGCCGAGCCCCGAGCCGCTCAAGTGGGGAGCAACGTCGATGTCGAACGGCGTGGTCTATGCGGTCAGTTCCTCAGGGATGTTGCAGACGTGGTCCACGGCGGGGGTCCCCCTCGGCGCCACTCCCATCGCCGGCCCCAGCTTCGGCGGTGTGAGCATCGCCGGCGGCCTCGTCTTCGTCGAGACAGGCACGAGCTTCGGCTCGAGCGGGTCTGTCCAGGCGTTCTCGGGGTGAGGCCCGGGCCGATCGGGTGGGGTCGACGCGCGCCGCTAGACCGATGTCGCCGTCAGGGAGTGCGGCCCAGGAACGCGGCGAATCGGTCATAGGCTGCGGCGCCGGCGGGCGCGGCGACCTCGGCAGCGAACGGGTCGCCCTTGTCGTTGCGGAACTGAGGCTGCACGATGCCCTGGGCCAGCGCGGTACTCGTCTCGGCAAGCGCCGGGTCGAGCTTGTCGAGCTGTCCCGTGCACTTTGCGAGGTCCCAGGTGTGGGCGACGGTTTCCATCACGTGGATGTTGAGGGCCACCGCGCCCGGGACCTCGGCGAAGGGAAGCTTCCAGGTCCGATCGAGCGCACCCGGCGCGGTGAACGCAGCGAGCGCTTCCGAGCTGGCCGACCGGTACGCGCCCACCGGATCGTCGCCGAGCGCGTCGCCCATCTGGGCGATGTGCTCGGTCCCGCTCATCCCCGTGGGCACGGGCTTGCCAGCGCCCGCCGCCGCCATCATCAGGTTGGAACCGACCAGATGGGTGAGCAGCTGGCGGGTGTTCCACTCGCGACACGGGGTGGCCGATTCGAGCTGATCGGGGCGGATGCCCTGCACCACCCTCGTCGCCTGCTCGATCGCACGCACGTAGGCGGCTCCGATGTCGGTCCTGGTTTCCATGGTTGTCCTCCCTCATCCACCGGCAAGAGCCGGTGACCACCTTGGCGGCACACTCTAAGCGATGAGCGGTACCTCCAAGCCGCCGGCGACCACGCGTCGGACCGGTGGGCACCCCGACGGCCAGGTCCGCCTCGCCGCCGGCGATCCCCTGCTCCGCGGCACCCGCAGCGAGGCCGAGCGCCGCGCCCGGCGACGGCTGCTGCGCGAGCTGATGCAGGCCGGCGTCTCGCGAGCCGATCTGCAGCGGGCGGTCGACGAGGACCGCCTCGCGCTCATTCCCGCCGAGATCGCCCTCGCCGGGAGGCGACGCTACGGGGACGAGGCGCTCGAGAAGAACAGCGGTGTCGGGCGGGACGAGCTCGCCGCCTACGTGCGCGCCTCGGGGACGCAGGCTCCCGAGGAGCTGACCGCGTGGGACGTGGCCGCCGCCCGCCGGCTCCGCCGCCTGCTCGACGCCGGCATCCCCTTCGAGTCCGTGCTCGAGGTCGCCCGCGTCGCCGGTCAGGGAGCGGCGAGCACGGCGCGCGCGATCCTGCGAATCGCCGGCGAGACCTACCTCCAGCCCGGTGACACCGAGTACGAGCTCGGGACCCGCTATGCCCAGGCCGCCGACGAGCTGATGCCACTGATCGGTCCACTGGTCGACTACCAGCTGCGCCTGCACATCCGCGAGGCCCTCCGCCAGGAGACCATCGGCCGGGAGGAGCGCGTCAGCGGGCAGATCCAAGCGTCGCGCGACGTCGCCGTCGCCTTCGCCGACCTCGTCGGATTCACCCGCATGGGCACCCGGGTCGAGGCCGACGAGGTCGGTCGCGTCGCCGTGCGCCTCGGGGAGCTCGCCAGCGACGTCGTGTCACCGCCGGTGACGGTCGTCAAGTACGTCGGCGACGCGGTGATGCTCGTGTCTCCCGACGCCTGCCGGCTGGTCGAGGATGTGCTGAACCTGGTGGCTGCGGTCGACGCCGAGGGCGAGCACTTTCCGCAGCTGCGCGCCGGCGTCGCCCACGGCCCGGCGGTGCCCGTCAGCGGCGACTGGTACGGCCATGTCGTCAACCTGGCGAGCAGGATCACCGCCGTCGCCAGGCCGGGGACGGTGGTCGGCACCGCCGAGCTTCGCGCTGCGACCAAGGGGCGGTTCTCCTGGTCGCGCCCTCTGCCGCGACACCTCAAGGGAGTGCGCGGGGTGGTGCTCATCGCCCGCGTGCGCGAGGCGACGGCGGGCGACAGCGATCGCCGCGGTCGCCGGACACGGCCGCACGTTCCCTCCCGCGTCAGGCGCCTGGCGAAGCGCTGACGCCTCCCTCGCTGCCGCGCATGGCGTCGAGCCGCCGTCGCGGCTGGCGCAGCGAGCGCCCGCGCCGGGTCATCCCCGCCCACGGATCGCCGTCGCGCCGGATCCGCTCGGGGGTGGTGCGCAGGGTATGCCGGCGAGGGTCGAACCGCTTGTCCTCGACCTCCTCCCACCGCAGCGGCACCGCCACCGGCGCCCCCTTGATCGGCCGCACCGCGTAGGGCGCGACCGTCGACTGCGCGTAGCCGTTGCGCAGGATGTCGAGGTAGAGGCGGCCTCTACGGGCGGCGCGACGCGTCTCTACCGTCAGCGCATCGGGATGGCGCCGGGCCAGCAGGTCCGCCACGTCCCAGGCGAAGCGGCGAGTCTCGTCGAAGCCGGCGGCGCGGTCGAGGGCGATGACCAGGTGGACGCCGCGAGACCCGGTCGCCATCGCCAGCGGCGGCAGCGCGAGATCGGTGAGCAGGTCGCGCAACCACAGCGCCGCGGTGCGGACCCCGGCGGGGTCGTCACCCCATGGGTCGAGGTCGAAGATCAGGCGATCGGGCCGGTCCAGCCGGTCGGCCCGGCTGAGCAGCAGATGCGGGGTGATGCACGCCTGGTCGGCGAGCCACACCAGCGTCGCCGCATCGTCGATCATCACGTGAGTGACGGTGCCGCCCTTCTTCGGCACCTCGACGAGGTGCACCCAGGCGGGCGCATGCGTCGACGCCTTCTGCACGAAGCCGGGGCGGTCGATGCCGTTGGGGAACCGCTGCATCATCACCGGGTGACCGCGGGTGTGCGGCACCATCACCTCGGCGACCGCGGCGTAGTACTCGGCCAGCTCGGCCTTGGTGATCCGGTCGTCGGGAAAGAGCATCTTGTCGGGGCGGGACACCTCGATGCGCGGTCTCACCTCCCGGTGCGCTCCCGGACCACCTCCCGCGCCGGCTTGTCGCGGCGAAGGCCGAGGTAGCGAGGATGGCGCAGCAGGCCATCGGTGGTCCATTCCGTGAACGCGACCTCGGCGACCAGCTGAGGCTTCACCCAGTGCACCCCGCGCTCGCCGATGGTTCGGCTGCCGGCGAACGGTGAGCGCGCCTGCTCGAGCTCGCCGAGACGCTGCCGCAGGCTGCGCAGGGTGGCGACGTCGAAGCCGGTTCCGACCTTCCCCGCGTAGACCAGCCGGTTGTCCTCGTAGTAGCCCAGCAGCAGCGCGCCCAGCCCGACGCGCGTGCCGCTGGGGTCGGTGAAGCCGCCGACCACCAGCTCCTGCTGGTTGCTGCAGCGGAACTTCAGCCAGTCCGGCGAGCGACGCGAGGCATAGGACGAGCCGGCGCGCTTGGCGATCAGTCCCTCCCAGCCGCGCCGGCAGGCGTCGGCGAAGTAGGCCTCGCCCTCGCGGTTGCGGTGCAGCGTGAAGCGGACCGGCGCGCGGTAGCGGACCGCCCGCCGCAGCAGCGCCTTGCGGTCGCGCAGGGGCAGGCGCGTCACCTCGTAGCCGTCGAGGTGGAGCAGGTCGAACACGTAGTAGAAGATGGCAACGCCGCTGCGACGGGCGGCATCGGGATCGGTCACCCCCATGCGCTTCTGCAGCCGGGAGAAGCTGGTCCGGCCGTCCTCGAAGGCGACCACCTCGCCGTCGATGACCACGTCGTGGTCGCGGCCGCTCTCGAGCACGTCGACGATCTCCGGGTAGGTGCCTCCGAGCCGCAGCCGGTTGCGCGAGAGCAGCCGCACCCTGCGGCCGGAGCAGAAGGCGAGGCAGCGCTCGCCGTCGAGCTTGCGCTCGAAGATCCAGTCCGGGTCGGAGAAGCGTCGCTGGGTGAGGGTGGCGAGCATCGGCGCGATCCACTCCGGCTGCGGGCAGGCCCGCAGCAGCTGCCGCGACCGCTCTGGGAGATCCGCGAACAGCGTGCCGCGAAGGCTCATCGCGCGGCCACGATACGGCGGCCAGGGGACCGCCAGCGGCTGCCCCGGACCCTTCGGCAAACGGCTGTTCCCCATCGACCCGGGCACGGGCGACGACATGTTTTGCCGTCCGCCGGCGTCTTATCCGGTGCGCGAGTGCACGCACGCGTGTGTGCCCGAGGCGCTGAGACCCGGCGAGGGAACCTGTGATGCGGTGGTGGCGGATCGTCCCGGCGGCGATCGTAAGTCTCGGATTGGCGGCCGCGGTCGGCGTCGCGGTCGGGCCCCAGCGAACGGCGGCGGCATCGCCCGAGCCGGCGACCTTCCGGGTCGGGGCGGCGGTCGCGTCCATCGACCCCGACCCTGGTGTGCCCCTCTACTCCGGTGGTTTCGGCTACAGCCCGCCGGTGACCCAGCAGTACGCACCGCTCGAGGTCCGTGCCTTCTATGTCAGCAACGGCAGGCACGCCGCCGCCATCGCCGTGGTCGACAGCCAGGCTTACTTCGCCGCCTACCAGGAGGGTCCCGACTACGGCATCACCAGCGTTCGCGACATCGCCTCGGCGCAGATGTCAAAGCTCGGCGGCGGCCCGGCGATGAGCCGCGCCGACATCATCGTCCAGGGCACCCACAGCCACTCGGCGGCAACGCTGGAGGGCATCTGGGGGCCGGTGCCGCCGACGTATCTCAAGAAGGTGCACGACCGCAGCGTCAGCGCCCTGGTCGAGGCGGCTCGCCAGGCCCGCCCGGCACACCTGCAGTGGTCGTCGATCTGGGCGCCGGACCTCGACAACATCGTCACCGCGCAGACCGACAGTTACGCCGGATGGACGCAGGACGGCCAGGTCAGCGTGCTGCGCGCGCTCGATCCGCAGAGCGGCGCGACCGTGGCCACCTTCGCGAGCGTGCCGGCACATCCCGACATCGTCAACGGCGCCGGCATCAAACAGCTCGGCGCGGACTACTTCGGCCCGGTACGCGACGACCTGCAGGCGAAGCTGGGCGGTATCGCCGTGGTCGGGCCGGCCACGCTGGGACGCGAGGAGAGCTTCGTCCAGGTCGGGGGCCTCGGTCAGATGCGCTGGTACGCGGGCGTGGTGGAGAACCGGATCACCGAGGCGCTGACCCGGGCGCGCTGGGTCACCGACCCGACCATCGCCAGCAGCGAGACGCTGGTGACCATTCCCGGCGACAACGCGGCGCTGCTCGGCCTGGTCCTGCTCTGGTCTCTGCCCGACCAGCAGAAGGCGCAGCTCGGCTCGTCGACGGGTCTGTACCCCATCGACCGCTCGATCACCCCGCCCTACTTGATCGGGAACACCGTCGGCACCTACGTCACCGCCCTGCGCATCGGTGGGGTGGGCCTGGTCAGCATGCCGGGCGAGCCATTCCCCGAGATCCGCCTCAACGTGCTGCGGGCAACGCAGGGCATCGACATGCTGGTCGGTCTCAGCAAGGGCCAGGACGACCTCGGCTATTGGTTCCCGGCCTGGGTGACGCCCTTCACCACCATCTACCACTCCGACCATCTGCAGTACAACGTCGCCGTCCAGGCCGGCGACCAGTTCATTCAGAACGACCTGTTGATGCTGCGCGCCGTCGGTTTCAGCGCCACCCCGGGCATCCCCTACCCGCTGCCCACCGACTGGCAGGCGGCCTTCCGGTCCGGGCTGCAGGCGCTGGCGTCGGCGGGCAGCGGCGACGCCGGGCCCACCGGCACCTTCACCACCACCCTGCAGGCCGCCTACTCCAACGTCTCTCAGCCCTACGACGCCTCGCCGGTCAACCTGCCGGGGCAGCCGCAGATCAAAGGTGAGGTGCAATGGGACCTCGGCGATGGCAGCACCTACAGCAGTCACGCCGTACGCGACGGCAGCGGTGCACCATGGTCCGCAACCCAGTTCACCCACGCCTACGCTCCCGGCGATTACAGGGTGCGGCTCCGTGCCCAGGACACCGCCGGCAACGCGCCCGACTGGACACTGCGCGTACACGTGTACCCGCAGTTGTTGCCGCGGGTGTCTGCCACCAACCTTGGGGCGGGTCTGTGGCGCCTGGCGGGCGCGGCAAGCGGCGGTGACGGCGTGCCGCTGGCATGGCGCTGGAGCTTCTCCGACGGAGGTGCCGCCGACGGCCGGGTGGTGACCCATCGTTTCGCTTCCGGAAGCAGCCCGGCAGCCACCCTGCGAGTCGTCGATGGGACTGACAGCGTCGCTGAGGCAGTGTGGCCGGGCACGGTGTCCCCCGCCGCCCATCCTGCCGGGGCGGCGCCAACGTCCCACCCACTCCTCACGCGAACCCCCGCCTCCCACGCGCCGGCCTCTGCTGCGAGCGCCGGAGGTCCCCAGGGAATCGCGACGGATCGCCTCGCCGCCTCGACGCTCGGCCGCGTCGCCGATGGTGGCGGCGGGGCCGCCCCCGCGGTCACCGCCGGCGGGCTGACCGTTCTCGTCCTGCTCGCCGTCGGGGCGACCCGGCGGCGGCGGGCACCTCGAAGGCCGCGCTGAGGTTCGTCCAACCGGGACTCGTCACCGGCATCCACGGCAGCATGGAGCCGGCACGGCGGTGAGCCGCTTCTGAGGCGGTTGGAGCGCGGGGCCCCCCGCAGGGCGTTGTCATCGATCGGATCAGCCCGTACCATGACCCGCGGCCGCAGAGGGGCGGCGCAAGAGGGGGTTTGGCCATGTCCAGTCGCAGGGAGAAGCTCGGTGCGCGCCTCGGCGCCGCCATCACTCCCTTCCTCGAGTCGGGAGAGAGCACGGTGGTCGCCATGCCAGCCATCGGCGGCCCCAACCCGTGGGCCTGGGCTTGGCTCTTTCTTGCCGGCGTCATCCCGGTCCTCATCGCGTCGCTGTTCTTCGTGCCGTCCTACGTGGTCGCTCTCACCGATCGGCGCGTGCTGGTGCTGCGCGGCTCGAAGTGGCGGGTCGGCTCCGCCAAGGAGCTGCTGCTCAGCGCACCGCGCACCGACGTCGCCGTGACCGAGCGGAACCTCAGCCGGGGCTCGGCGATGACCCTGCGGCTGGGCTACGTGTACATCAAGCTGCGCTTCCCCAACGGCGTGAAGCGCATCAACGTCCCGTCCTTCTTCAGCGTCGAGGCGACGGCGTTGTGCGATCGGCTGGCCGCGGCGACCGCGCCGGTCCCGCACCAGGCGGCACCGTGACTGCTGACCGCTGAGACGATCAGGTGCCGATCCGCGACTACACCACGCTCTCCGAGCTCGGCGCCGGCGCCACCGGCACCGTCGAGGCCGCACGCCACGAACCCACGGGCGAGCTCGTCGCCATCAAGCGGCTGAGCCCGGAGTTCCTCGGCGACGAGACATTCCTCGACCGCTTCCGGGCCGAGGCCGCAGTGCTGCGGACCATTCAACACCCCAACATCGTCGCCCTCTACGAGTACATCGAGGCCGCCGGCCTTGCGGCGATCGTCATGGAGCTCGTGCGTGGGGCGCCTCTGCAGCGGCTGATCTCGTCGGGGCCGACCCGCCCCGAGGCTGCGCTCGCGGTGATGCGCGGCTCGCTGCTCGGCCTCCAAGAAGCCCATCGCGCCGGCATCGTCCACCGCGACTACAAGCCGGCAAACGTGCTCGTCGACGGGGCGGGGCGCTCCCGACTGGTCGACTTCGGCATCGCTGTCCGGCGCGGGGAGGGAGGCTGGCGCGCAGGAACACCGGAGTACATGGCCCCGGAACAGTGGGCGGCCGGCGAGGCGACGCCGCAGACCGACGTCTACGCGGCGTCGGCGGTCCTCTACGAGTGCCTGGCCGGCCATCCCCCGTTCGATGCCCGCGACAACGCCATGCTTCGGCTGCAGCACCAGAGCGCTCCGGTTCCTGTCCAGGATGTGCCGGAACCGGTGCGCAGTCTGGTCCGGCAGGGGATGGCCAAGAGCCCGGCCGAGCGCTTCGGTACCGCCGGCGAGTTCCTCGGCGAGCTCGAGGACGCCGCGCGCCGCGGCTACGGGCACGGCTGGGAGGAGCAGGGACTCGCGGTCCTCGGCGGTGCTGCCGTCGGGGTGGTGGCACTGCTGCCGATCGCCAGCGTTCTCGGCGGCGGCGCAGCCACGGTGGCGAGCGGACCTGCTGTCTCGGCGGCGACCAGCATCTCTCCGCTTTCCCCGTCCGCACCCGCGACCCCCGCGCCCGGGCACCCGGTTGCGCCACCGGCGCAGACACCGGCGGCGACGCCGCCTGCCGGTCCGGCCCACACAGCGCCGCCACCACACCACGTTGCCCCAGGCGCACCGCATCACGTCGCGCCCACCGCGCCGCACCACCCCGGGGCGCCGGTGCATCCGGCGGCGCAGCCACCGGCGGTGCATCCGGCGGGCGTGCATCCGCCAGGGGTGGAGCCGCCGGCGACACACGCTCCTCCGACGCATACGCCGGGAACGCATCCGGTGGCGGAGCCACCAGCCGCCCATCCGCCGGAGACTCACCCCACCGCTCCGCCACCCGCGACTCACCCACCCGCGACTCAACCCCCCGCGACACACGCCGCGTCCGCCCTGGTTCCCCCCGAGGCGGCCGCGACCCGGCGCACCTAAACCACCGCCGCGACCGCGGCCGCGGCGCCCCACCCCGCGACCACGTCCCCGCCGTCGATGGCACATCCACGCGGCGACGGTGATCCTGGGAATGGTCGTCGTCATAGTCGGCGCCGAGGTGGGCCAACCCAAGTCCGGAGTCGGTTCCAAGCCGACCGGCGGCGCTCCGACCAAGGGCGACTACTGCCAGGTCGCCGTCCAGCTGCACGCACCTCCCTCGCCGTCGGATAGCGGAACACACGGTGCCCGAACGCCGCCGGGGAGCCCGCTGGCGACCGCACGCCTCACCGCCTATGAGGACAGCTGTCGGACCTGCATCGGCTCCGCTGCCGGAGGCGGCGCCGCCGGGCCGCAGACCGCTGCGGTGATCATCCTCATCGAGGACGTCGAGGACCAGGCCAGCAACAGCCTCGTCTTCGACGCCGCCAAGACGTTCATCTCGCGTCTGTCACCGAACGACCTCATCGGCTTCCCGGACAGCGCGGCCAAACCGCTGGCCAAGCTCCAGCCGGCGGGCGATGACACGTCCAAGAACAACCTGGTCAAGCAGTTCATCAACATCGGTGATCCCGGCAGCTACGAGCCCTACGTCCGCGAGGCGCGCGACATGCTCGCCAACCGGCCGGAGGTCAAGCAGGTCATTCTCATGGGCGACGGCGACGCCAGCTCGCCGCCGCCGGAACTGCTCAGCGATATGACGCACAAGGGCATCGCCGTCAACACCGTCGGCGTCGACATCGATCATTCACCGGACCAGATGAATGCGATGCGACAGATTGCTGTCCAGGGAAACGGCCGGTTCTTTGGCGGCAGCAACGTGCAGCAGGCGGCGAACTCCTTGGTCACCGCGGCGTGCTGAGACCGACTCGATGAACGTCTGGCCGACACTGGAGCTGGCCGGTCTCCTGCTCCTGCTCTGGACGGAGTGCCGTCTCCTCGCCCTGCGCACCACGGTGTCTCCGCGGCGATTTCTTCAGCTCTTCGCCTGGGGATGCATCGGCGCCACCGCCGTCTCGCTGCTCGTCGCGCGACTGCTCAGCATCCGGATGGGGACCGCGAGCTACTCCTACTCGGCCGGCCCAGTGGTCGAGGAGCTGGCCAAGGCGGCGCCGGTCCTGCTCATCGCGTTTGTGTGGCGTGACGGCAGGCGCCTGACGATCACCGACCTGGCGCTCATCGGCCTGGCCAGCGGTCTCGGCTTCGAGTTCGCCGAAAGCAATCTGCGCGCCCTGACGCGAGGCACCATCGCGCACGACGTCGCCGACGTCACACCGTTCATCGCCGGCCTGCGCATCGGCATCGGTGGGCTGGTGGTGGCCGCGGGACACGGGGTCTGGACCGGCGTGGTCGGCCTTGCCGCCGGGCTCGGCCGGCGCCTCCGGCCGAAGAGCGGCTTTGCCTGGTTACCGGCGGTGCTCGCGATCGGCTGGGTGTCCCTCGACCATGCCGTCTTCAACTGGCAGCTGCGCGACGCGGCGATCGCCACGGCTGCCGGCGCGAACCCGTACCATCCCGCCTCCCTCGCGCGCGTGCCGCGGATTCTCTACTACCTCACCGACCACGGCCGCCTCGAGCTCATCGTGCTCCCGATCGCGCTGCTCCTCTTCGCCATCGTCGAGGAGATGCGCGCCAGACGGCGGCTCGAGCAGCATCCGGAGATGCTCCTCGACATCGAGCGAGGCAGCACCGACACCTTCGTTCACTGGGGCGTCGCCCTGCTCCGGGTGCGACTCGGCTGGCCCGCGCTGCGCGACACCCTCGCCTTCTTCAGGGAGCGCAGGGCGTTCGCGATGATCGCCGACCAAGCCGCCGCTCATCCCGAGGACGCCGCCCTCGCCGCTGAGGCGGTGACTCTCGAGCAGCGCCTGACCGAAGCGCGACCGGCACTCGATGAGGCGGAGATCGAGACCGGCAGCTGGATCCCGGCCGTGGATCGTGACGCGCTCGCCGACTGGGCGTGGCGGCACGCCGGTGGAATCGCCCTGGCTGTCGTCGCAATCCTCTTCTTCGCGTTGCGTCCCACCGCGTTGCCCGGAAGACTGTCGACCTCGTTGAGCAGTTCGCCGGTGGCGCTGGGGCTGATCATCGTCGCCGCAGTCGCTGTCGTCTGGGCGCTGCGCGGCCTGCTCGGTGAGCGCCGGGTGGACGACACCGCCGGTGCGGCCGACCAGGCCCCGCTGCGGCGCCATCTGGCAATGCTCCTGGCTGCCGCGGCGGTGTCCAGCCTGGTCATCGCTGCCTTCGGCTGGTTGGTGCCGCGAAGCCTCTACGTGTCTCCGAGCGGCGCCGGTCATCTCGCGCGCGCTCTTGATGGGTGGGTCGGCGCCGGCGGCAACGCCGCCGGGCTACTGGCGCTGGGGGCGGCGCTGGCGGCAGCGGCCGCCGCGGCAGCCGCCAAGGGCGCATCGGGCGGCGCTGCATCCGGCGAGCCAGGAGGCGGCGGCCCGCCGGACGCCACACCTCCCCCGAGCGGCGGCGAGAACTTCGACGACGGACTGCCCCTGCCGGTGCTCCCGCCGCATACCTCCCCCACCGGGTAGCCGTTGCCGGCTGCCGGCGTGGCTCAGCGGATCGGGCCCGTGTGATCGATCGGCGAGTACCCCGCTCCACCCGTTGCCATGTCACGGATGCGCGCCAGCTCTTCGGGTGACGCGATCGGGTTGTGGGTGACGGCATCGGCGTCCCTGACGACCTGTACCCCACTCTCCAGCTTGGAGACGAATGCGGGGTCGTTCATGCGGTGTTGCAGTTGCGCCTGTAGCTCGCGGTATGCGGGCGTGTCGGCCACCAGCGGGTTGGCCACAGCCTCCGCCTGTCGCATGGCTGCATCCTTGATCAGTTGCAGGTCCGGATCGCCCGGCTCGACAAGTTGGACGTTGCCCATGTCGACGCTCTGAGTCATGGCCTCATCGACCGCTCTTTGCAGGTCCGCAGGGTCGGTGAGATCCAGACCGCCACGCTGGACGATGCCGTCGACGTCCACACCTTCGGCCCGCAGGGCATCGAGCGTCGCCTGGTGTGTGGCCATCTCCTCCTCGGCCTGCTGGAGGTTCAGCCATTCGGGAGTGTCGGGCAGCGCCTGGTAGCCGGGCATGGTGTCGGCGTTCTGGAATCCCATTCCCCACTCACCGGACTGGCCCTGCAGCGCGTCGGGCGGCGCGAAAGGATCCTGGCCCGGCTGCCACTGCTGTGTCTTGGCGAGCTCGTCGGCGCTGTACGGCTGGGTGCCGGTGGGGCCCTGCGGTGCCTCTGGTGACGCGAAAGGATCCTGGCCCGGCTGCCACTGCTGCGTCTTGGCGAACTCGTCGGCGCTGTATGGCTGGGTGCCGCCGTCGCCCGGGATGCGCTCGGTGGTCGCAGACCGCACCGGATCGACGGCACGCGTCTCGGTCGGCGGCAGCTCCTGGCGCGGTACGTTGCTGGGGCCTTCCGACGACTGCGGACCGGCAGGCTCGACACTTTGCGGCGGCAGCTCCGGTTGTGGCGCAGTCCCCGCCGCCTCGCGCGCCGCCTGCTCGCGCATGGCGTCGAATTCCCTGCCTAGGTCGCCGGTGGGGTCGATCTGCTGGGGATCGAATCGCTGCGCTGAGCGCGGCGCGCTGCCGTCCGCACGCGGCATCTCGGTGTTCCCGGGACCGGTGGGTTCGGAGCTCGGGTAGCGTGTCGTCGGCGCTTCGCTCGGCACCGGGTGCGGCGTTTCCGGCAGCTTTGGAGGCGCCAGAGGACCCTCGTTCGCAGGCGGTGCGGACGGCGCTTCACCCTGCGGGTAGGCCTGCGTCGGCGCCTCGCCCTGCGGATAGGACTGCGTCGGCGCTTCGCCCTTCGGGTATGTCTGTGTCGGCGCCTCGCCCTGCGGATAGGACTGCGTCGGCGCTTCGCCCTTCGGGTAGGTCTGTGTCGGCGCCTCGCCCTGCGGATAGGACTGCGTCGGCGCTTCGCCCTTCGGGTAGGTCTGTGTCGGCGCCTCGCCCTGCGGATAGGACTGCGTCGGCGCTTCACCCTTCGGGTAGGCCTGCGTCGGCGCTTCGCTCGTCGGAGTTGCCGGCTCGCCGAGCGGTCGCTCGAGAGGACCGGCTCCTTCACTGACGCCGCCTCGCGCAGCGGCGCTCTCGACGCTGGTCCCTTCCGACACAGCACCGCGGGCCACGCCGGCTTCGGTCGCTGTGCCCTCGGCCAGAGCCCCACGCGCAACGGAGCCCTCCGCCGCAGTGCCCTCGGCCAATGCTCCGCGAGCGAGGCCGCCCTCCGCGGCCGCGCCCTCGCCGGCGGCGCCTCCGCCTCCGCCGCCGGTCGCCTCCGCCAGCAGGATCTGGCCGATCAGCGTCCCGGTGCGGTGGCCCCAGACCTGACGGAATTGGTCAGGATTGTCCCGAGCCATCTGGACCTGGTCGTTGGTCCAATGCTTGACGTCCTTGATCGCGTCGTCGCCCACCTTGAGTAAGGCTGTCGGAACATCCAGCCGGCCGTCCTGCACTCCCTGGGCAAGGTCATGGTGCCCCGTCGCCTCGAGACCGTCGACCAGGGTCTGCATCAGGGTGCCCTTGAGCTCGTCGACGTTCATCGACCTGAGTTCGGCGATCCCGCCCGGGATGTCCGTGATCGGCTTGATCAGAGCCTTCACCTCATCGGTGCTCAGCGTGCTCAACTGGGCGATCCCGTGCGGAATGTCGGCGATGCTCTGGGCGGTGCTGGTCCCGAAGTCGATGATTCCCTGTCCGACGGGCGCCAGTGTCTTCAGGGCGTCCTCCGACCAGTTCTCGTTGTAGAGACTCTTGACGAACGCCATCGTCGGGCTGGTCTCGTCGACCGCACCGCCCTTGGCCTCGGCAGCCTGCTGCGCAGCCGCGCTCTCGTCACCCCAGATTGCCTGGGCTCCCGCCGAGTACACAGTGTCAGAGAACTTCTGCAGGGTCGGAGCCGCAGCATCGAATGCCTGACCGGCCTTCTCGCTCGCCTGGGCAGCTGTGTCCTTTACCGTCTGCGATGCGTTGTCGAGCGTATCGCCGACAAACTGCGTTGCCTTCTCCCACCCCGATTGCGACTGCGCTGCCTTGAACTCGGCAGCAGCTTGAGCCTGCTGCGCCCCGTGTCGAGCGGTGTCGTCGATAGTCCCCATAGTGTCGTGCCAGCTCTGGATGGCCTGCGGGTCTCCAGCCTTGACCTGCTGCCACCATTCCTTGATGTAGTCCGGCGAGTCCGGAGGCAATGGGTTCAATCCCTTCGTGTAGTCGACGGCAGGCGCGACGGGTGCGGGTGCAACCGGCGCGGGGGTCACCTGTGCAGGCGCGGCCGGTGCGGGCACTTGTGCGGGCGCTTGTGCGGCCGCTTGTGCGGGCGCCTGTGCGGGCGCTTGTGCGGCCGCGGCCTGGGCGGGCGCGGGTGCGGCCGCAGCCGGTGTGGGCGCAGCCGGCACCGCGGGTACCGAGGCAGCCTGTGGCGGCGGCGGCGCAGCGGCGGCCGGTACAGCGGCGGGCACTGCACCCGCGGCGGCTGGCTGCGCGCCTGCACCCTGTGCGGTCTCGGCAACCGAACCCTGAGCCGCCGCGGCACCAGCCTGCGCTGCGGCATCGGCCCCCACCAGACCGGCAGTTCCGGCCGGGTCGACCACTCCATCGTGCCCGCCATCACCCCCACTGGTGTCGGTGGGCTGGTCGGTACTCTGCTGGTCGGTCGGTTGCTGGTCGGTCGACTGCTGGTCGGTCGACTGCTGGTCGGTCGGTTGCTGATCGGTCGGTTGCTGATCGGTCGACTGCTGGTCGGTCGACTGCTGATCGATCGGTTGCTGATCGGTCGGCTGCTGATCGGTCGGCTGCTGATCGGTCGGCTGCTGATCGGTCGGCTGCTGGTCGGTCGACTGCTGGTCGGTGGGCTGCTGGTCGGTCGACTGCTGGTCGGTCGACTGCTGGTCGGTCGACTGCTGATCGGTCAACTGCTGATCGGCTGGCTGCTGATCCGTCCCCGTGGTATCGGTGGTGCCCGCCGTATCGCCTGTCGTGCTGTCCACTGCCTGGCCTGTCATCGCCGGATCGACGGCGCCATTCCCGCCCGAGGTCGAGTCCGTGCCGTCGGTTGAGGTCGCATCCAGCGACTGGCCCGCCTGCGCATCGATCGGAGCGGCGTCAGTCGACGTGGCATCGGCAGGCGCGGCGTCCGTCGCGTCGGGTGATGAGGCATCGACCGTCACCTGGTCGCTCCCATCGCCGGACTCGGTCACGGTCGTGTCGGCGGTTCCGGTGTCGTAGGTCGCGTCAACCAGGACGACGTCAGAGGGAGAACTCGCACCCGAGGACTCGGCGACGGGCGCCGACGTGAGAACCGCCGGCTCAGCTGTCGCGCTACCATTGCCGAGCAGGCTCTGCCACGCGCCATCAGGTTGGTCGGACGTCTGACCGGCAGCAAGGTCCGGCGACTGCACGGGATCGCCGCCGACGGAGGATCCGCCGGTCGACGGGTCGACTTCAGCGGTGCTGGGATCGGCAACCACGGTTTCGCCAGCGCTCACGTCGCCACCAGCGTCGCCACCGTCGCCGGTATCGCCGGACGACGTGTCGATCAGACTCGTCCACTCGCTCCCGCCGCCGCCGTCGCCGACCGTTCCCGTATCGGCTGCCTCGGCCATCACGCTGGTGGGCGCGTCGACCATGCTGGCATCGACTGGCACGACCGGAGCGGCGTCGATAGTCTGGTCATCGACACCCGCCTCGCCGTTTCCCCCCGCAGTCGCTCCGTTACCGCCGCCTTGCGCATCGTCCACGAGCTCACCGGGCGCTGCGGCGGGTGCAGCCGTTCCCCCACCGCCGCTCATCCCGAAGAGGCTTGACTTCGACAGGCGCTGGCCGAGCGTGGAGGGCCCTCGAGTTGCGGCCTCTGTCGTCATCGTCGCCAGAGCGCGCCGCTCATCGTCGGTGAGGTCGTAATCGGCCAGAGCCTTCCTGGCGTTCTTGCGCACCGCTTGCGCAAACGTCTCGTCCGAAGCCATCCTGGCGAGGGCATCGCTCACACTCTGACTCGACATGACGTCCCCCTCTTTCTACCGGCCCTGTGGTCGCGGGTGCCAGCCTCTGGGCCCAGCGAGCTCGGGTATCACGACAGGCACCGTATCGACGATGCGATCACGCCTCACCGTCATGGGCGAACGTCACCCGGTGAGGCGGGTGCCGGCTTTGCCGGCGGATCGTTCCAGACATGCTTAGACGGATCCCACGTGGCGTGAGTCGTTGGGTCGTACCATTGCTTGTTGTAGGGGTCGTAGACCGCGTGCCAGCCATCCCCCGTACTTCCACCCGGCCCACCCGGCGCATACTTGTCAGGCAGCTCAGGGTATTTGTCACGCTCCAACTGGCCCGGCGTGTAGAGGTGCTTGGTTCCGGGGTCATACCAACTGCCGCCCTGGTTGTGGTAGTGCGCGCCAGTCCAGTCGTCGACCCACTCACCGGACTTGGCGTCGTAGTGGCTGACATGGTACGAGCCGAAGATGGTCCCGTCCGGATTCGCCGCGGGCATCGGCGCCTTGTTGACGACAAACGGCTGTCCGTGAGTCGCATCGTCCGAACTGAGCCACTGATGCGTCTTGTCGTCCCAATACGCACGAGCATTGGGATCATACCAGCTGTTGGCGGACTGGTTGTAGGTTACAGATCCGCCTGCGTGACCATACGGATCGGCCTGAGGCCTGTCCTGAACCGGTTCGCCACCGGGATGGGCTGTTGTGGAGATCATCCAATGCTGTGCCTTGTCGTCCCAATGGGCGTTTGTCTGATAGTCAACCCACTGATTCAGCGCGGCATGGTACGACACCGATCCCTGTTTCCCTAGCGAATCCGTCGTTGGCTTGTCGGAAACTGAAGTGACATCCTCGCTGTGCTTGTTGTCCATATAGTCACTATGCCAGTGAGTCCCATCCGACGATGTCAGCCCGGTGTACGAGTCACGCCACCCGTGGGTCGTGGCATCCCACACCGGGGTGCTGTGCGAGTTCGGAAGCGATGCCGCGGGACCCGAACCGTCGGGATGCGGAACCGTCGTGGACAACCACGTTCCGTCCGGCTTGTGCTGTTCGACCGAACCGTCGGGATGGGTCACCGTGTAGCTGGACTGGTTGTTGTCGGTCCCGAAATGGACGTCCCATTTGTTGCCCTGCGAGTCGGTCCACGACGTGGTGCTCGTCCCGTCGGGGTTGGTCTGGGTGGTTGAGGAGGCCTGATCGGTCGACTGCTGATCGGTCGACTGCTGATCGGTCGGTTGCTGTCCGCCACCCCCACCGTCCTGCGTCTGCTGATCCGTCAGCGTGTTCCCTATGGTGTCGGTGTGACCTGTGGCGTCAGTGGTACCCGTTCCGTGCGTCGGCGCTCCGTCGACTGGTTGAGCCGTGGACGCTGCCTCCAGGGGCTGCTTGTCCGTCCCCGTGGCATCCGTAGAGGCCGCCGTACTGCCCACAGGCACACTCGCCGTCGACGGATCGACGGCGCCGTCCCGGTCCGAGGACAAGGCAGTGCCGTCGGTCGGCGTCAGGTCCGCGGGCTGGCCCGTCTGCGGATCGATCGATGTGGTGTCAGTCGACGTGGTGTCGGTCGACGTGGCATCGGTCGACGTCGCGTCCCCGGACTGGCCGGGCGCCGTCGCATCGGGTGCTGAGCCAATGTGAAGCAGGCTCTGCCACGGGTCATCGGTTTGGGCGGATGTCTGACCGACAGGGCCGTCCGGAGACTGCATAACATCGCCGCCGACGACAGACCCGCCGGTTGACGGGTCGACGTCGGCCGTGCTGGGATCGGCAACCACAGTTCCAGCCGCGCTCACGTCGCCGCCAGTGCCGCCACCATTGCCGGTGTCGCCGGATGAGGTGTCGATCAGACTCGTCCACTCGCTCCCGCCACCGTCGCCGACCGTTCCCGTATTCGCTGCGTCGGCCATATCGCTGGTGGGAGCGTCGACCATGCTGGCATCGACCGGCACGATCGGGGCGGAGTCGACAGTCTGGTCGTCGACACCCGCCTCGCCGTTTCCTCCCGCGGTCGATCCGTCACCGCCGGGTTGCGCATCGTCTCCGACGACACCGGGGTCTGCGGAGGGTGTGGCCGCTCCCGCACCAGCGCCGCTCATCCCAAAGAGGCTGGACTTCGACAGGCGCTGGCCAAGCGCGGACGGCGCTCGACCGGCAGCCTCTGTCGTCATCGTCGCCAGAGCGCGCTGCTCATCGTCGGTAAGGTCGTAGCCGGCCAGAGCCTTCCTGGCGTTCTTGCGCACAGCCTGCGCAAACGTCTCGTCCGAAGCCATCCTGGCTAGGGCATCGCTCACACTCTGATTCGACATGACGTCCTCTCTTGTACCGACCTCATGGGGCGCCAGCCCCTGCGCCCTGCGACCAGGTCCCCAGCAGAGGGTCGTACCTGGCGCCAGTCGACTGATCGAGCCACTCGGCGTTCTCCCGATCCCAGACGGGATCGGTTGCTTTCCCCGTCGGCCCGCTGGCCGGAGGCGGCGAGCCCGGGTGCTCCCAGTTCGGCGAGTCGGAGGCGGGCAGCGCCCGATACCAGAAGCCGCGCTCAGCCGAGTAGACGCGGCCCGAGGCTGGATCGACATACTCGTTGTGGCGGAAGTCCCAGGTGGGCTTCACCGGATCTCCCGTCGGACCGGTGTCCGGCGGCGGGGCGCTGGGTCGGAAGTCACCCGCATCGTGCACCTGCCCGGGCGCCGGGTCGAACCAGAAGTCTCCCTTCGCGCTGTACCACGCTTTGGTCACCGGGTCGCGCCACTGCTGCGAGTACGGGTCGTACACCGCGTGTGAACCGCTGGGGGTGTCGGTGGGTTGCTCGGCCGGTGGCGGTGAAATCCCCGGCCTGAAGGTCGCTTCCGACGGTTGATCGCTGGCCGGCGAGTACCAGGTTCCGTTGACGGAGTGGAGGCCGGTCGTCGGGTCGTAGTACTGGCCGAGAACGGGATCCCATGCCGCGGGAATGCCGTCGCCCAGCGGACCAGCCGTGGGCGGTCCACCGAAGGTGATGGCGTGGGAGCCGTATTCGTGACGCAACTCGTCTGGCGGCTGGAGCACAACCGGAGCCGGCGGGCGATGCTCAGCGCCGGTGTACACGTGCTGGGTCAGCGGGTCCGACCACGTCCCGGTCGATTGGTCGAAACGCGCGCCCGTTGTGGGATCGACCCAAGTGTCGCCGGATGGGTCCCACACGGCGTGCACGGGCTGACCGAAGGGATCGAAACCCGGTGGCATGGTCGAGGGCATCGGGTCGCTCGGCTCGAAGGGATGCCGGTCCCACGGGCTGTACCACTGGTTGTTGTTGGGGTCGTAGAGCGCGCCGGTCATCGGGTCGACCCACGCGTTGCGAGCGGGGTCGTAGGTCACATTGTTCGGCAGGCCCGCATACTCGGTACCGAACGGATCGCTCGTCGGCCGTTCGTAGGCGGGACCGCTGTAGTCCGGCGGGTACGCGTTGCCACTGAACGGGTCGACCCACGCCTGCTTGTCAGGGTCCCAGAGCGCGCCGGTGGCGGGATCGGTCCAGGCCTTGGCGCCGAAGTCGTACGTCGGATGCACCGGATGACCGTCCGGTCCGCCCATTGGTGGGTCACCTGTCGGTCCCTGCAGCGGCGTCCCTGTCGTGGGGTCGAGCCACTGCTGACTCGCGGTGTCGTAACGCGCCCCTGTGTCCTGATCGATCCACTGGTGCTGTCCGAAGTCATACCGGGGGTGTGCGAAGCGACCGTCGGGACCGTAGGTGGGAGGGTCGGTGTCGGGCGGTTGGTACGCCTGGCCAGTCGCCTGCTCATACCAGGTCTGCGTCGCTGCGTTGTAGTGCGCGCCCGTGACCGGGTCGACCCACTCACCCGACTGGGGGTCGTACTCGGCGTGGATCCACGTGCCGTCAGGTCCGTATGACGGCGCGTTCGGGGCACCATCGGGTGCACCTGCTGCGTCGGTCGTGGGCTGCGCCCCGGCTGCCTGCCCCGGATCCGATCCCGCCTGGACGGGCGATTGGTCGGTGGGCGACTGATCAGTCGGCTGGCCGTCAGGCGCAGCGCCCGACAGCTGCTGATCAGTCGCCGTCCTGTCGGTGGTGTCGGTCGAGGTCGCGTCCATCGACTGGTCGGTCGCCGTCGCATCGGGCGATGAGACGTTGACCATCCCCTGATCGCCTCCGTCCACGGGCTGGACCACGGTGGTGTCCATCTCCGTGCCGGCGGCAAGCAGGCTCTGCCACGGACCGTCGGATTGGTCTGGCATCTGATCGACCGCGATGTCTGGCGGCGGGGCGAGGTCGCCGCCCAGTTGGCCATCCGCCTCGAGGGAATCGGGCGGCGCGGGCAGTGCCTCAGTCCCTCCCCCGCCACCGCTCATCCCGAACAGGCCGGACTTCGACAGGCGCTGGCCCAACGACGACGGCCCGCGACCCGCCGCCTCCGTCCTCACCGCGGCGAGAGAGCGCCGCTCATCGTCGGTGAGCTCGTACCCGGCCAGGGCCTCCTCTGCGTTTGTTCGCACCGCCTGCACGAAGGCGTCGTCTGAGGCCATCCGGGCGAGGGCATCAGTCAAGCCTCGATTCGACATGAGACCCCCTCTTCTACCGACACGGTGTGCCCATCCATCAGCTCGCCGACTGCGTGACCGGTTGCTGGTCGGACGGTGACTCGTCTGTGGTCTGCTGATCGGCCGGCGGCTGGTCGGATTGCGTCTGGTCCACCGGCGGCGTCTGGTCCAGCGGCGGCTGGTCGGATTGCGTCTGGTCCAGCGGCGGCTGGTCGGATTGCGTCTGGTCCACCGGCGGCTGGTCGGATTGCGTCTGGTCCAGCGGCGGCTGGTCGGATTGCGGCTGGTCCACCAGCGGCGTCTGATCCAGCGGCGTCTGGTCCAGCGGCGTCTGGTCCACCGGCGGCGTCTCTGTCGACGATCCATCCGGACCAAGGAGGCTCTGCCACGTTCCGCCATCGCCGCCGGGCGCCGTGTCGGGTGCCGGAAGCAGGCTGGTCCAGTCCTGGCCCGACGGCGGCGTGACCGTGAGACCGCTCGGCTGATCCATGCCCAGTATCACGGCATCCTCTGGAGCGGGCGGCAGGGGATCCCCGGTCCGGGGATCGACCCAGGCCTGCTGCTGGGGGTCCCACACCGCGTCGCCGGTGAACGGCTTGAGCGTCGGCGGCGCATCCGCGGGTGTGAGCACGTAGCCGCTCGGCGTCGTCCAGTTGCTGCCATCGAAGTGCGCACCGGTGTAGGGATCCACCCACTGACCTGTCGCGTCATCCCACATCGGTGTGATGGAGTCGCCGAACGGACCTGGCATCGGGTCGCCGAACGTCGGCACGACAACATCAGTCGGGATGTCCGGCACGGTCTGGTCGTGCGGGCCGGTCGGCTGCTCCGGCATCCAACCGCGCGGCCATGTTGTCGGATCGTCCGCGTGCACCCACGGCCACGTGTGTGGATTGGTGGGGTCGAGGTTGTCGGCGAAGGTGTGGAGGTTGCCCTGAGCATCGAGCCACGCGCCAGTCCTGCCTTCGATTCCATTGGGATCGAGGCTCGACTGCGCTGAGTCGGGCGGCGCCCAGCCCTGCGGCCACGTCGAGGAGTCGCCGACATCCACGCCCGGGGGCCACCACCCATGCGGCCACGTCGACGGATCGTTGACATCGACTCCGATGTGCACGTGGATCTGTCCGTCGTCGCCGATGTAATGGTACGTATCGGTCGGACCAAGCGTGACAGTCGGGTGGGGATCATCGACCACGGGCTGTGGGCCCGCCGGACCATCGGGCGGCGGCACCTGGCTCACCGGCTCGACCCACGACTGGGTCGACGGATCCCAGACCGAGCGCGGCGTCGGCGGGTCGCTCGTCGGCTGCGCGTCGTCGGAGGAGTACACGTGACCGCTGCCGGGCACAACCCAGTCGGAACCGTTCCAGTGCGCACCGGTCGTCGGATCGATCCACTGGTGCGTCGCCGGGTCCCAGTTGGGGTAGACCGAACCGCCGAAAGGACCGGCATTCGGTGCCTGCATCCGCGCCTGCACGTCGGCCGGATCCGCGTTGATGGCGTGGTCGGCGCTCTTACCGCTCCACGGGTCGTACCAGCGCTGACCGCCGGGATCGGCCCAGACGCCGGTCTTCGGATCGTAGGTCGCACCGCTCGACGGGTCGACGAACACGCCTCGCGCCTGGTCCCACCTCGCATCGATGGACTCGCCGTGGGGCCCGGCGGGCGGCGCGTCGAGAGTCGGCACGCTCCACGACCCGGTGTCCGGGTCCCAGGTCTGACCGCTCTGCGGCAGAACCCAACCACCTCGCCCCGGCTCCCACACCGGGTGCCTCCCCTGCGGATCGACGGGCGGATCGCCGGGCGGCGTCTCACCGGGCGTGAAGCGGTGGTAGTCGAGGGGTGAGACCCACTGGTGGCTCGGTGAGTAATGGGCGCCGGTGACCGGATCCGTCCAGTCGCCGGTCGCCTGGTCGTAGACCGGATGGAACGGACGCCCGAAGGGGTCGGTGGCCGGGACGTCCTTGTTGTAGTAGGAAGCGCTCGTCGAGCTGACGTCGCGGTCGCCGGTCCACGGATCGTACGTGTGGCCGCCGGGAAGGTTGGTCCAGATGTGCCAGCGGGAGTCGTATTGCGCACCGGTCGACGGGTCGGTCCAGTGACCGTTGGCCCATGTGGGCGATACATCCTTCCCGTCGGGACCCAGCGGCGGCCGCTCGAATGCCTGGTCCCAGCTGCCGGTCTGCGGGTTGTACGTGGTCCCGCGGTCGTAGTCGATCCACCTCCCGTGCACCGGATCCCACGCAGGGCGGTGCACCGTGCCGTCGGCATCTTGCGCCGCCGGCTTGGGATCGGGCGTGCCTCCGCCCCCCGACGGGTAGGGGTCGGACGAGTAGGGCGCATGCCAGGTCCCGTGGCCCGCATCCCACTGGGCGTTGGTGAATGGGTCGATCCACACGCCGTCGTGCGGACTCCAGACGGCGTGGACGGAGGAGCCGAGCGGCCCGCTATCCGGCGGCACAGGAACGTAGTGGACGAACTTGTCGAAATCAACCGGAGTGTCGGTGATCAGCCCGTGCCACGGATCGTAGTGGACACTGCGGTTGGGATCCCACCAAAGGCCGCGGGTCGGGTCGTAGGTGGAGCCGGTGGCGGCATCGACCCAGACGTGCCGGTCGGCGTCGTAGGTGGCCGCGACCGAATGACCGGTGGGGCCGGCCGGTGGCGGGATCTCCTCGGGGGGCCGGTGGCCGTACAGGTCCATCGTCACCGAGGTGGCATGTCCGGCGGCATCCATCGGCGCCCCGGTAGGGTGAGACCCGTCGCCGACTGCGCCGTCACCATGACCGTGACCATCGGTGCCCCCCGGAGATCCCGAGGTGTCTGCGAGCACCACACCGTGGCCCGCGTCGGGACGTCCCGAGCCCGTATCGTCGACGGCCGGCGCAGCAGCTCCGCCGCCGCCACCGGCGGCAGCGCCGAAGAACAGGCTGGACTTGGACAACCGCTGCCCCAGCGGCGACGAGCCGCCGGCGTCATCGGCGCTCATCGACGCCAGGCTCCGGCGCTCCTCCGCGGTCAGCGGGTAGTCGGAGAGTGCGACGTCGGGATCATGGCGGACGCGCTCCGCGAAGTCTGCGTCGGTCGCCATCCTGGCGATCGCCTCGGTCAGTGCGTCTCTCGACATCGCGGTTCCCCCTGCAGCCGCCTACCAGTTGATGTCTTCGATGTACCGGATGGGCGCCGCACCCACCGAGAACGCATCGCCGACCGAGGTGGTGATCGCGGTGGTCATGCTGGCGACGACGCTGTGGCCGAGGCTCCCGAATGTGTCGAGAACATCGACGGGCACGCCACCGGCGAGCTCGCCGACAGCAGTCCCGGACGCGAAGAGCTCGCCGAGACCGGGGATCCGCTCGACGTCGGCGCCGGGGCCACCGAGCACGACCGCTCCGGTCCCTGCAACACCACCGCCGCCGAGCCCGGCCTCGGTGCCATCGCCATGCTGGGGGAGCTGCCAGACCGCCGCGTCTCCTCCACCACCCGGCGGCGACCAACCACCGCTCGCGTCGCCGTGAGCTCCGATGCTCAGCGCACCGGGGTCGGTGGCGACACCGGTGCCCACTGCATGCGCCGGCATGGCGTCCCACGCAAGGTTATGCGACGCCGCATCGGCAGGCATCGACGCCGTGTCGACTCCGGCGCTGGCCTCCCACGGCGAGCCCCCGAGGCCGGCGACCCCGGCATCCCCGTGAGCGCCGGGCTCGGGGAGCGACCAGCCGGCGGGGACGCCCTCGAAGATGTCGACTCCCGACCCGTGCGGCGTGAACGAGGTCCCGACCTGGTCGGCATCCGATGCCGGCGTCAGCCCGACATCCACGGCGCCATGCACCGGGGTCCCCACATCGAGAGGGGCCTCATGACCTCCCGTCGAGTGCGCCGCCCCGAGATGGTCGACGCCTCTCCCGAGGTGGCCGAAGACCAGCGATGATTTGGTCAGCCGCGGCGCCAGTCGATGCGCCCGGCCGGTCGCGTCGGCGCCGAGGCCGAGGACGGTGCCGCGCTCGTCGTCGGTGAGGTCGTAGTCGCCGAGCGCGTTCTCGGGATCCTGCTTGACCAGGGCGGAGAACTCGCGGTCGGCGGCCATCCGCTCGACCACCACCCGCAGCACTCGCTCCGACATCGATGCGACTCCGTCAGCACACGTAGCGGAAGCTGCCCTGCGCCGGCGCCAGGGCATTGGGACTGCGGACGATCAGCGTGGCGAGACCCTGGAACGTCCCAGGGCCGGACAGCGACCACGACAGGTGCGCGACCAGTTGCTGCTGGCCGCTGGAGACGGTCTGATGCTGCACGCCTCCGGTGGAGGTGCTGTCGTTGCGCTGCCACTCGTAGTCCACGGTTCCCGCCTGGCCGTTGAGGCCGATCACTCCGACCACGTCGACGGTGCTGTTGCAGCCCACCTGCGGCGTCGCGATCTGCACCTGGGCGGCGGTGGCCTGCAGCGATTGGCCGTGGCGGAGGATGACGCCCAGCAGGACACCACCGATGACGATGACGGCGACCGCGACCGCGGCGCCGATGAGCAGCGGGTAGCGCGTCTCCCGCCTGCGCGGCGCGGGTGCCGGCCAGGCCGGCTGGAGTCCGCCGCCACCGGCGAGGTCGCTGACCAGCAAGGAACTGGATGCGGTGCCGCTTCCATCGCCACCCATCGAGCCGGGACGGACCCCGCCCGCAGCGCGGGTGGGCGGCGGGTCCACGGCAGGTGCCGCCCGGGTCGCGCCGAGACGATGCGGCGACCCTGCCGGCGGTGGCACTGTCGGCGGCACCGGCGGTGGCCGATCGACGACGGTCGCACCGGCCGCGGGTGCAACCGGGTCCGCCCTCGGCGGCGGCCGATCGATGACGGTCTCGCTGGCGGAGGCGCGCAGCGCGGGAACCGGCGGTTCGATCACCGTCTGCTGCGGTGGCGGGATTGCCGACGGCCGCGGTGCGGGCGGCGGCTCGATCACGGTTGCACGACCGCCGTCGGCCGCGCTCGACGCACCGGGGATGTCGAGCAGTGTCGGTCGCTCCGAGCCGGACGTTGCCGCGGACAGGGGAACTGCCGCCGAGGCGGACGGCGCCGGCGAGGCCGAGCGTGTCGCCTCCCACGCGGATGCCGCCACGGCGAGTCGCGCTCGCGCCCCCTGCTCGCGACCGTCGAGCGTGTCGACTGCGGCCCGGAGGTCTCCCGCCTCGGCCCGGTCTGCGGCGCGGTCGAAGTTGCTGCCCTCTCTGGCCGGAACCCAGGCCCGCCGCAGGACAAGAGCGAGGTCGCCCCAGCTGCGTGCATCCGCGGCTGGCCCGGTCGCGGTGCCGGTGGTGATCGCCAGCAGCGCAGGGTCGGCGAGACGGGCGACCCCGTCGACGGAGCAGAGGATCGAGGCCGGCCCCAGGGATCCGTGAGCCACGCCGGCACCGTGGAGGGCAAGGCAGGCTCGGCCGACGTCGCCGAGGACCACCGCGGCGGCGCTGGGATCGCCGATGAAGCCGTGCAGGCGTGGCGCCTGGGACCGATCGAGCAGGTCTCGCAGCGTCGGGCCCGGGACGTGGGCGCTGACCAGGTACCACTGGTTGCCCGACTCGAGCAGATCGATGACTCGGATGACGCCCGGAGCCTCGGTGGTCGCGATGCGACGCACCGCACGGACGACCGCCTCGCGGGCTTCCGGATGTGCGAGCAAGGCCGGGTCCAGCTGACGCAGACAGACTGCCTCACCTGACGTGCTGTGGCGGCCGAGGAAGAGCGGACCAAGGCGCCCCCCGCCGAGCTCGGCGACGACCGTGAAGGGACCGACGGCTGTCGCGGTCATGCCGGCACCTGCTGCGGTTGCACCGGCGTTTGCAGCTTCTCCAGCCGGCGGCGCACCACCCGCGAGAGTTTGGTCAGCGGTCCATACCACACGGGGAAGAACAGCAGGATGAGTCCGAGGACGACGATGACCTGGTCGAGGGGCGCGGGGACGTGGTCACGGATGGGGGTGCTCAGCCTGGTCCGCCAGACATAGACGCCGAGCAGCAGGAACCCGATGGTGGAGATGAAGGAGATGCCCCCGTAGACGGCAAGGGCCAGCTGACCGGCGCCGGGCAGACGTCCGTGCCGGAGGTCGGCCCAGAGTCCCTTGCGGAAGTAGGCGCCCGCCTCCTCCTTGAGACGGGGGCGATCGAGGAGGTCGATGAGGACGTAGTACCCGTCGAGCGGGATGAGCGGATTGAGGTTGAAAACGGTGTTGATGTAGAGGCCGAAGGCGACCTGGAAGCAGATGCCGGGTGCGATGGCTCCCGGCAGGAAGGCCGCACCGAGCGACAGGATCCCCCCGAGCATCGCGGTGGACGCCGGGCCGGCCACGGAGACGGCGATCCGGGCGCGTCGTGACTCGAACCACATGTCGCTGGTGTCGACGAACGCGTAGGGCATCGCCATCATCACCATCAGGCCGCCCCGGTGGACCCTCCGACCGTACGACTTCACCGCGAGCGCGTGGGCGAGCTCGTGGATGGTGAGTGCGAGAACGTAGCCGGCAAATGCGGCGACGACTCCCCAGATGCCCGCACCGGCGATCTCGAAGGGTCGCTGGTTCTTGCGCACCTCCGAGAACGCCACGATCCCGGCCACGACCAGTCCCCAGACGACGACCTGGCCGGCACGGCTGAAGAACCACCAGCCGACACGCGTGTACAAGCGGCCCAGGAACCCGTCGATGCCACCGACGGCCAGCTCCATCCGGGTCAGGGCCTTGACCGTGGCACGACCCGCGCGACGGAGACCGCTGACCGGAGACTGCGCGGGCGGAGCGGTCCGCCATCCAGCGATCAGCCCGGCACCGTCGAGCTGCGACATCAGTCCCTGGATGCGTGCGAGCGCCAGCTGCCCGTACTGCTGCGCGTAGGCGAGCAGCAGGTCGCGGATGGTGTGCTCCCCGTCGAGCAGGTTCCAGAGGAAGACATCGCGATCGGTGAGCTGGAGGTACTGGCCGGTGCGCGCGTTGCGGAGCACGTAGCGCGGCTCGCTCTGCGCCGATGCAACCTGCTTCAGCTCCCAGCCGGAGTGGCGCCGGGGCCTGCGGTCGAGCGGCGGTCCGGCGGCGGCATCCGAGTCGCCTTCACGGATGCCACCGGTGCTGGTCTGCACCATCGTCGTCCGTGCCAGGTCGACGACCGTCCGACCCCCCACCGTCGAGGTGCGCGGCTGCTCGAAGCGCAGCTGCGTTGCCCCGAGGCGGATGAGGTCTCCATCATTGAGGCGGCGGCCGGAGTCGCGCACCACCTCGTCGTTCACCCAGGTGCCGTTCAGGGAGTCGAGATCCTCGACGCGATAGCCCTGCTGGTCGCGGACCACCCGGGCATGCTGACGTGACGCCCGACCGTCCTCGACGACGATGTCGTTGGCGTCATCGCGTCCGACCGAGACCGAGCGCTTCACCAGCGGGAAGGCGACCGCGGGTGCTTCCACCGGGTGCAACTCGGGCGGGGCCCAGCCGCTCAGGGAACCGTTGCCCTGCTGACGCCCGCAGCGCAGGCAGTAGGGGAAGTCCGGGTCCGTGTGGATGTGACACTGTGGACAGAGCACGTCAGTCGGCCCTGATGGGTTGCGGCGTCATTAGCTGCTTCCGTCCGACGGTGCCGCGGACGCGGCGGCGGCGGCGTCCGCAGCCGCCTGGTCTGCTGCCGCCTGTGCCGCGGCCTGGTCTGCTGCCGCCTGTGCCGCGGCCTGGTCGGCTGCCGCTTGCGCCGCGGCCTGGTCCGCCGCTGCTTGCTGCGCCGCCTGGTCTGCTGCTGCTTGCGCCGCCGCCTGCTGCGCCGCCTGGTCGGCTGCCGCCTGCGCCGCCGCCTGCTGCGCCGCCTGGTCCGCTGCCGCCTGCGCCGCCGCCTGCTGCGCCGCCTGGTCCGCTGCCGCCTGCGCCGCCGCCTGCTGCGCCGCCTGGTCCGCTGCCGCTTGCGCCGCCGCCTGCTGCGCCGCCTGGTCGGCTGCCGCTTGCGCCGCCGCCTGCTGCGCCGCCTGGTCCGCTGCCGCTTGCGCCGCCGCCTGCTGCGCCGCCTGGTCGGCCGCCGGTTGCGCCGCCTGGTCGGCTGTCGCCTGCTGGGCCGCTTGATCTACTGCCGCCTGAGCCGCCGCCTGCTGTGTCGGATCAGTCGCCGTCTGCTGAGTGGTGTCTGACGTCGCCGTGGTCTGCTGCGACGCATCGGCCGACGTGGCCGTGGCAGTCGGTTGCGATCCATCCGCGGTCGTGCTCGTTGTCTGCTGTGACGCGTCTTGTCCAGTGCTGGCGCCGATCGGTTGGCCGTTCTCGCCCATCGGGTTGCCGTTGGAGTCGGTGATCGGATTGCCATTGGTGTCGAGGATCTCGCCGTTCAGACCCAGGATCGGTTTCCCACCGCTGTCGAGGATCTCGCCATGAGAGCCCAGGATCTGCTGTCCGCCGGGGCCCATCAGCTCGCCGTTGCCGCCCAACACCGGCATGCCGTCGCCCCCCAGGATCTCCCCATGGGAACCGAGAATCGGTGCGAAGTTCGCGTCCTGCAGTTCGTGGTCGGGACCCAATAGGGGCGCCCCGCCATCGCCCAGGACCTCGCCGTGCGGACCGGTCACCGGGGTGCCGTCGGGCTTGAGCAGCTCGGCATTGTTGCCGAGGATCGCGTTGCCGTCGGTGTTCAGGATCTCGCCATTGCTGCCCAAAACCGGAGTGCCGTCGGGACCGAGGATCTCGCCATGCCCACCGGTGAGCTGGTGCATGTCGGGGTCGAGGATCTCGCCGTGCGACCCGGTGATCGGCGTGCCGTCGCGACCGAGGATCTCGCCGTGAGCGCCGGTGAGCGAATCCCCGTCGGGACGGAGCAGCTCGTTGTTCGCCCCAAGGAGCGGCGTACCGTCGGGGCCGAGGATCTCCCCGTGCGACCCGTGCGCGGGGATGCCGTTGGGTCCCTGCAGCTCGCCGAGATTGCCGAGGAAGGGCGATCCGTCGGGATGGATGATCTCGCCGTGCTGGCCGAGCGCGGGGTTCCCGTCGGGGCCGAGGATCTCGCCGCTGCTGCCCACCATCGACTTGCCGTCGACGTCGAGGATCTCGCCATGGGCTCCGAGGATCGGCTTGCCATCGGGGCCGAGAATCTCGTCGTGGGGCCCGGTGATCGGGTCGCTGTGGAAGTCGAGGATCTCGCCGTGATCACCGAGGATCGGCTTTCCATTCGGGCCGAGGATCTCGTCGTGCGGGCCGGTGAGCGGCGAGCCGTCGCGCCCCAGGATCTCGCCGTTCTCGCCCAGGATAGGCTTGCCGTCGGGACCGACGATTTCGCCGTGGGGCCCCAACACCCCCTGCATCCCTGGTCCGAGAAGTTCGCCACTGGTGCCGAGAATGGGCTTGTGGTCGGCGCCGAGCAGCTCGCCATGTGGTCCCAGGATGGGGCTGCCGTCGGCCTTGATCAGCTCACCGTGAGGTCCCAGGTGATCGTGCGTGGAGTCGGGCGTCGGTGGCACGTGTTTGCCGTGGTCGCCCGTCCCGTCACCGGGGTGCGGCGGATGCGGACCGGGGTGCGGCTCCTGCCACTGTCCCGGGTCCTGCACGCCCATGCTTCCCCACGGATCAGGGTTGGCACCCCTGCCGCCGGGCTGGGTGGGACCACTGTGACCGCCGTGACCTCCCCCACCGCCGCCACCGGCTGGCTGCCCACCACCACCACTTCCTCCGCCGGGATGGCCACCACTTGCGCCGGCGCCACCGCCGCCGCTGGGACGGCCACCACCGCCACCGCCTCCGGTCGTGGTGCCGGGCTTGGGTGGCTTGGACGTGGTGGTCGTCGTGTCGGGCTTTGGCTTGAGGCCGACCGCCGGAGGCCCGTCAGGGTGAGGGTGCCCAGGCATGCCGAAGAGGTCGTCCTTGGGCGGATGACCGAAATCGCGGAAGTACGCCAACCACGCATCGGTCGGCCGGTGGTGGTAGTGCTGCAGGTAGTCCGCGAGGATGTGCTGGTTGGCGGCGTCGACCACCGGGTCGCCGGTGTGCGGTAGCAGCTGCGCGTCCTGGGGCGAGACGGTGGGAGCCGCGGGTGACGGTCCGAAGGGCGTCCCGGGGCGTGGGGCGGTGAACCCGGGATGCACGGGGGGGGGCCCGTAGTTGTCATCGGCGGGCGGCGCGCCGTGCTGGCGCAGATACGTGTACCACTCCTCGCTCGGCTGATGGTGGGTTCGGTGCACGTAGTCCTGGACCGACCGCGCGAAGTGCGAGACGCTGTCGGGGACGGGCGCCGCCGTCTGCGGATGCGGCGCGCTCGCGGTGCCCGCACCGGCACCCGGGTGTTGCGTTGTGCCGGGCGCATGCGGAGCGGTCGCGGCGCCGGCGCCGGCACCCGGGCGCACCGCGCCACCGCCGAACGAATGCTGCCCATGCCCCGCCGGCGACGGTGGCGCGGCCGCCGAGCCGGGGTGCGCGGCGGCGGCGATCGCGCCGGGGTGCGCCCAGGGAGGCACCGGCGGCGCTCCGGCGCCGTGCGGGGTTGCGGCCGAACCCGCCCCTGCACCGGGCGCCTGGACCCCTGGTTGACTGCCACCTCCCGGATGCACCGCCGGTGCCCCGGGGACGCCGCCACCCGCGTGCCCCGCCGGGGCGCCGGGATGGCGCGCTTCCGCATGCGCCACCGCCCCGGGAGGCATGCCGCCGTGGGGTGCGCCGGGGTGCGGGTGACCGAGCGACGGGATCGCCTCGAGCGGCGACCCGCCGACACCACCGGGCACGCCGTGCCCCAGACCGCCCGGAACCATCGCCCCTCCGTCACCCGGAGACGTGAGCCCGGGATCGCCGCCACCGGCGAGGGTCTGCTCGGTGATCCGGGCATCGAGCAGATCGCGCTCGATGCGCAACTCGGCGATCTGCCGATCGAGGTCGTGCTCGTGCTGGATCTCGGAGGCGAGGCTCGGCTGGCCGCCCTGCCCCAGGTCGGCCGAGGCCAGGGTCGGATCCGCCTGTCCCGACGCCGCCATGGCGTGCGCCGCCGTCTCGTGCACGGTGACCACCGGCTGATCGCCCGCCTGGGCCACCTGCACGGCCTCCTCGGCGGCGGCGTGCGGCACGGTCCCCGGCGGCGCGCTGCCGCCGGACCCGCCGAAGAACAGCGACGACCTGCTGATGCGTTGTCCGAGATTGGCGGCGGAGGAGGTGGTGTCGGACTCGAGCAGCGCAAGCTGGGCGCGCTCCTCGTCGGTCAGGTCGAACTCCGCCAGAGCCGAGGTCGCATCGCCGCGCACTCGGGCCGCGAACTCGGGGTCGGCGGCCATGCGGGCCACCACGGTGCGGAATGCCGCATCTGCCACGGTCGTCCCCCCTCGTCGGTCCAGACCACAGCGGCCCGACCACCTCGTCTGCCCGACAGTCTCTGCCGCCGGGCCAGAGGTGTCATCGGCGAGATGGCCTATTGCGTGGACAAAGACCGATCGGCGCTGTCCGATACCCGCGCCGGTCCTGGCCCTGATCTGGGCGGCCACGGCCCCGCCGGCGGCCAGCCGGTTCCCAGGGGACCGGCATCGGCGAAATTGCCCATTGCCGTCGCACGTACACGGGCGCAGACGGTGCGATACTTCGTCGGTGCCGACTGCGAGGGGGGCCGCAGGCAGGGCGGCGAGCGGGGGCCACGTCTTGGTGGGACGTTCAGACGAGCAGTCGCTGCTGCTCGCCGCGCTCTCCGGCGCCGGTCCCTCGACGGCGCTCATCGAGGGCGGCCCCGGCAGCGGGCGGACGGCGCTGGTGCGATGGCTGGCCGCGGCCGCCACCGCTCAAGGTCTCGAGGTGCTGGACCTGACCAACGATGGCGTCACCGCTGGTGACCTGCAGGCGCGCCTCGATGGCGCGGCCGGGGTCTCCCGCCGGCTGGTCGTCCTCGCCGACGACGCCGACCGCCTGGACGCCAGGCTCGTCACCATTCTCGCAGCGAACGCCATCAGTCCCCCGTGGGTCCTGCTGGTCGCCTCGTGCACAACCCCGCCTGGGCGCGGACAGAATGGTGTGCTCGCTCCCCTCCGCCGATGCATCGACGAGGGCACGGGACGCCGGTTGCTACTGCGCCACCTCGACGTCGACGACTCGATCGCCATGCTCGAGCAGCGGGCCGGTACCGCACTGCGTTTGAGCCCTGCGCTCGTCGAGCATCTGGTGCGGTCAGCAAACGGCACCCCCGGCGTACTGGCCGCACTCGCCGACGAGCTGGCGCCGCGACACCGGACGCGCTACGACCGCGTCCGCCTCGAGCAGGCGCTGCGCAGCGTGCGTATCCCCACCGGTGATTTCCGTCCCACCACGGGCACGGACGGCGCCTCCCGCCGCGACCAGCCTCGGGAATGCCGGATCACCGTACTGCGCGGGTGGAGCGTTCTCGAATCCGGGTCGCCCTCGAGCGCGCTGCACCTGGCCGGCGAGGCGCTGGCCGCGGCCGCCACGATCCGGGACGCCGGCGCCGCCGCTCACGCGCAGGCGCTGGCGGCGGTCGCGGTCGCCGAACTCGGTGATGCACCGCAGGTCGAGCGGCACATCGAGCGCGCCGAGGCAGCCATGTCCGGGCGTCGAGTGCCGGACGTGATGCCGGCGCTCGCCCAGGCACTCCTGCTCGCGGGAGACGCGGACGGCGCCACGACCCGAGCGCTCGCCGGGATGCGTTCGCTCGACGGCCAGCCACCGGGACCGGCGCACATGCGCGCGGCTCTCACCCTGGCGTGGTGCCGGTGGCGGACCGGAGAGCTCGAGGAGTGCACCGCGCTGCTGGCGGCGTGCGCCGACATCGACCGCGTGCTCCCGGCAGCAGCGCCATACCGCTTGGGCCTGGAAGCCCTGGTCGCCGCGGACCGGGCCGACCAGCCGGCCATCCGGCGCGTCGTCGGCGCGCTGCTCGCCCTCGACCGGCAGGCGCTGGGACTTCGCCCCGCGGCGTGGTCGGCGTGGGCGGCGGGTCGGGCGCTGGCCAACAGCGGCAGTCCCGACGCCGCCGCCCGGTGGCTGTCCTGGGCCGTCCGCGCCCAGGCAGGGTGTCGCTCGGTTGCCGGCGAGACGGCGATGCTTCCCGACGTTGTCGAGACCGAGCTTGTCCGAGGGCAGGTGGGCAACGCGACCGCTGCCGTCGAACGGCTGGACGCGCTCACCGCCGGTACGACGGCACCGCTCACCGTGGAACTTCGCGCCCGCTCGCGCGCACTGGTGTGCATGGCGCTGCGTGACACGGCAGGGGGGTTGCACGCCGCCGAACAGGCGATCGCACAGCGGCTCGTGTCCCCCCTGGAGCGCGTTCGGTCCCTGCGGGTCCTCAGCGTCGCCTCTGACGCCAACGGACGTCCGACCGCAGCGGCCTCCGCGCTGGCCGAAGCGCGACAGCTGGCGCACGCCTGCGGCGCCCTCGCCGAGCTGGCCCGGATCGAGCGGTCCCTGGCGCGTGGACGCCCGGCGTCGCGCGAGGCGCTGAGCGAGCGCGAGCTCGAGGTCTGCGCCCTGGTCGCCGAGGGCCTCACCAACCGGACGATCGCGGCGCGGCTGTCGATCAGCCATCGCACCGTCGATCATCACGTGGGCCGCATCCTGCAGAAGCTCCGGCTCGACAACCGGACCCAGCTCGCGTCGTGGGTCGTCCAGCCCGACCACCGGCACAGTGCCGCCACCGCATCCACCCGCACCGGCCCCGGCACTGAATTGACAGTGCACCGACCCCTGTCGATGATGGCGGCGCCATGAGCAGCGCAGCGGTCGTCGTGCGCGGCGCGGACGGATCGACCGTTCGCATCGACCGCTTCCCCGCGGTCCTCGGCCGGTACCAGGACGGCGCGCCAAGCACCCTGGACTGCGACCTCTCGGCGCTCGACCCGGAGTCGAAGGTGTCGCGCCAGCATGTCTCGCTCGACCTCAAGGAAGGCCGGCTGGTGGTCACCGACCTCGATTCGAGCAACGGTTCGATGCTCGACGGACGCCGGCTCAAGCCGAACGTCCCCGCGGTCGCCGGTGCCAAGTCGGTCCTCCGCGTCGGCCCGGTGGAGTTGCATCTCGAGCTCGAGGGCGGCGGCAACGCAGAGGCCCGGACACCCTCGCCGGCGGCCACCGCTCCGCCGAAGAGCGCGCCTCCACCGCAATCCCCGCCCGCTGCCGGCGACGGTGGCACCAGCGCCTTCGTGAGCCAGGTGTTCCGCGCCTTCGCCGACCCGGCAATCACCCACCTCGTCGTCGAACCGGGTACCAAGGTCCGTTTGCGCCGCGCCGGAGAATGGGGTCAGACCGGCTCCGGCGTGGTGACCGCCAAGGCGTGGAATGCGCTGTGGGAGCAGCTCTGCCGCCTCACCTCCAGCGATCCGTCAAGCGGTGGCTACGTTGCCACCCTGAGCAACGAGGCCGTGCTCGTCGAGGTGTTCCGGCCCCCACTGACGGCGCGGCCCGTGCTCGTCGCGCAGCGCCGACCAACGCCCGTCGGCCTGCGCAACCTCGCCGCAGCCGGGGTGTTGGATGCCTCGAGCGTTGCCGGCCTCCAGCAGGTGGTGGCGCGCGGGGAGGGTGTGCTGATCACCGGCATCGCCCGCAGCGGACGAACGTCGATGCTCGAGGCGCTCATCGACGAGGTGCCTCGTGGAGCACGGATCGTGGTTGTCGAGAGGCGCCCCGCAATCCGCACCGTTTCCCCACAGGCGGTTCGGGTGCGGTCCGCCGCGGGTCACGGCGAAGCCGCGGTCGAGGCGGCGCTCGCCCTCAGCCCAGACTGGATCGCCGTCGATGACGCCCTGCCTGGCGCGGCCGCGGCGGCGACGTGGATGCTCCCCGGCGGCGGTATCTCCGTCATCCTCGCCGCCCGCACCGGCGACGCCGCGGCCTGGCGCGCCCGCGCGGTCGACATCCTCGCAGCGCACGACGTCGATCGCGTGGCGGCCGCTCAGGAGATCGCGGGACACCTCCCCATCAGCGTGAGCATGGCTCCGCACGAGGGCCGTTTTCGCGTCGAGCAGATCGAGCGCCTGGAGACGACGGCGATCGCCAACTAGCGTCCGCCGTCATGCGCTCAAGGCGGCGATGAACCTGGCCAGCTCCTGACGATCGAGCGGCTGCAGGTGCGGCAACCCTCGGTCAAGGTCTTGAAGCGACTCCAGCAGAGCATGGCGGTCTGCGCTCGGTGCACCTTTGATCTCGTCGCGATTGCCGAAGAAGACAAGCCAGAGCGTGCGCAGGACGCGCATCGCAACGTCCGCGTCTCCGCCGCTCACGGCGAAGACGTCCGCATACAGATGAGAGACGTGATCGGTCGTTTCCTTGACGCGACCTCGCTCATCATCGGTGAGCCGCTCGGAAGCACCGAGGATCTCCAGTCCGCGCAGGGCATCCAGTCGGTAGTGACCGCAGATCGCGCAGTAGCGTGCCGCCCCGACACCGCTGAGCAGACAGGCGACGACATAATCAACAACCGCGTGGATCTCGACCCTCTGCTCCGGAGGCAACTGGCGGAGGCTCTCGGCCAGTTCGAGCCTGCCCTGGAGACACCATTCGAGCATCGCGGACCTGGCCCCGCTCAGCCTGGTCATATCGACGGCACCAGACCCTGCTCCCATGATCTACACGGTAAGCCCGACCGCGTGCTCGTGCAAACCGGAAGGTCGCGGAGGCAGTGCCCAATGACCTCAACCGGGGGCTTCCACGACGCATACTCTTCTCGTGGCGTCGGCCAGGCTGTGAGGCGCTCGCATGTCGGTGTTCTCTCGTGGCTTCAAGGGACGGCGGCGGGACGCCGACACGCGGGGACGTCTCCCGCCGGGCCAGTACCTGGTGCGTGGCTTCCCGGTGCTGTCGGCGGGCCCCACGCCGCGTACCCCGCTGGCCGAGTGGACGTTCTCGATCACCGGCGAGGTGGATGAGCCGAAGAGCTGGACGTGGGAACAATTTCGCGCTCTGCCGAGCGAGACGATCACCCGCGACATCCACTGCGTGACGAAGTGGTCCAAGCTCGACACGACGTGGGAGGGGGTGTCGGTGGACACGCTTCTCGCCGGCGTGGAGACCGCCGCGGACTATGTGATGGCGTTCTGCGATGGTGGATACACCACCAACCTGCCGCTCGAGGATCTCAGTGGTGGCAAGGCGTGGGTCGCCTTCGCCTACGACGGGCAGCCGCTCGAGCCCGAGCATGGCGGGCCGGCCCGCCTGCTGGTCCCCCACCTCTATTTCTGGAAGAGCGCCAAATGGGTGCGTGGGCTGCAGCTGATGAAGGACGATTCGCCCGGCTTCTGGGAGACCTACGGCTACCACATGTACGGCGATCCGTGGCGCGAGCAGCGGTACAGCGGCGACTGAGCTGGCGTCTCGGCGAGGTCGCCGAGCTCATCGACGAGACCCCGCGAGTCCGCAGTGTGGTCTTGGGAGTGGCCGGCTGGCCGGGGCACCGGGCCGGTCAGCACGTCGATGTGCGGCTGACCGCCGACGACGGCTACCAGGCGCAGCGGAGCTACTCGATCGCCTCCGCGCCCGACACCCCGGAGCGGCTGGCGCTGACGGTGGAGCGCCTCGACGACGGCGAGGTCTCCCCCTACCTGGTCGGCGAGCTTCGCGTGGGCGACACTCTGGAGCTCCGCGGACCGATCGGAGGCTACTTCGTCTGGGACGTCGGCATGGGCGGTCCGCTGCTGCTGATCGCCGGCGGTTCGGGCATCTGCCCGTTGATGGCCATGCTCCGCCACCGCGCCGCCCGCGGCAGTGCGGTTCCGACGCGACTCCTCTACTCGTCACGTTCGCTCGAGGACGTGATCTACCGCGATGAGCTCCACCGGCTCATGGCGACGGGGAAAGGCCTGGAGGTGTTTCACACGCTGACCCGGGTCCAGCCCCCGGAGTGGCCGGGATACCGCCGGCGCATCGACCAGGACATGCTCGCCGAGGTCACCTGGCCACCCGATCTTCACCCGTTGGTCTTCGTCTGCGGCCCCACGCCGCTGGTCGAGTCGGTGGCGACGGCGCTCGTGCAGCTCGGCCACGAGCCGGGCCGGATCAAGACCGAGAGATTTGGACCCACCGGAGGCTGAGAAGGCGATGGACGAGACACAGCTGCGGCTCGATGGCAACGCGGCCGCCGGCCTCCTCCAGGAGGTGTTCGTCCACGAGCTGACCAGCGCGCGGGGCGCCTGTGCCTCCTGCGGCGCGGTCGCCGAGGTGGGCGCGCAGCACCTCTATATGTATCCCCAGTCGCCCGGCGCGGTCCTCCGCTGCAGCGCGTGCGCGAGCGTGCTGTTGGTCCTGGTCCAGGGGGGAGGGCATCTTCGGCTCGCCCTGCCCGGCTTCATGTGGCTCGAGTTTCGAGAGGCGGGGGCCCAGGCGGGCTGACCCGCCTCAGAGGGCTTGACACCGACGTCACTCCTCTCGCCGAGCAAGCCACGCGTTCAGCCGAGGTGGCTCGCGGCGACCCCGGCAGCGAGGACCACTGTGGTCCATGACAGGATCTGCAACGACGTCTCGAGCGGTGCCAGCAGGTTGGCGCGGTCGAGGGACTCCACTGATCCGTCATCCAGCGAGAGGGAACCACCGACGCCGATGACGCGGCGTCGGAGTCGCCGCGCGGGAACGCTGAGTGACCGCTGGACCAGGGAGAGACCGTAGGCCGCGGCGGCGGCGAGCCCCGACGCCGGCGACAACCGACCGGTTTGGGCGAAGTAGCCGGTGAGGACGGGAAAGGCTCCCCAGGCGAGCGCGAAGCCGCTGGCATTGTGGAGGACGCCTCCGAGCAGCTCGAGGTTGTAGCCAAACACCAGGACAACTCCGACAACGATGAAGACGAGCAGAGCCGGTCCGATCCGGCTCAGGCCGACGAACCCGAGAGTGACGGCGCCCGCCAGAGCGCTGAGCGACACCAGCAGCAGCGCCGGTGAGGGCAGGGTCGTATGAAGCGGACGCCCGTGCAGCTCGTCGAGCGCGTGGGCAGCGATTCCGACAGCGAGGGTGAAGGCGATCAGGGTTGCCAGCAGCCGAATCACGTCGAGCTGTGCGGCGAGGGAGGCCCCGAGCACGACGTAAGAGAGGTGCCAGACCGTGTACGGCGGGTGCAGGACGGTCCACCACTGCGACAGCCCGCCGCGGTGCGAGGCGTACCAGGCCGGCCGGATGCCCGCCTCAGTCGTCACCCTTCTGCCCCCACATCACGAGCCCACCGCCGAGGCTCATGGTGCGCACCCCCACCCTGGTCAACCCCGCGTCCTGCCATGCGGCGACGACCGAGCGCACCGGGTGGCGACGGTAGAACGCGGAGATACTGGGTCCGAGGAAGCGGCCGACCTCATACCACTCCCGCCCGAACACGCGCCCGGCCGCGGGAAGCACGAACCTGGTGTACACCCACCACAGGGCGCGCCACGCCCGTCGTGGTGGCACCATGAACTCGAGGCTGGCGACCGTACCGCCGGGCCTGACGACCCGCGCCATCTCGCGCAGGGTCGCCGCCGGGTCGGCGACGTAGCGCAGCAGGTAGGTGAAGGTCAGGGCATCGAACGTCCCGTCGGCAAAGGGGAGTTGCTCGGCACGGCCGACCAACAGGTGCACCTGGTCGGTGAGCCGATGCCGCCGTAGGTTGATTGCGCCCTGACGCACCATGGTCTCGGTGAGATCGGTCCCCACCACCCGGGCTCCCGTCCGCTCCGCCACGCGGATGGCCACACCGGCGGTGCCGGTGGCGACGTCGAGGATGACACCTCCCGGTTGCGCACTCACGTGGTCGACCATCTCGGAGCGCCAGCGGCGGTTCTGGCCGAAGGACAACAGCTCGGCGAGCGCGTCGTAGCGGCGCGGCAGTCCCGAGAACAGTCGGCGCGCGAAGGCGTTGGAATCCGCCGGCGCGCAATTCACGACGCCGTCGCGCCGTGGAGGTGTCGGGCGGAGCGGGCAGCCAGCCGCGTCGTCCGATTCACGATTGCCTCCCACGGATGCCGAGATTGCACGGGACGGTTCACACTGGCTCGCTTGAGCGCTCTGCTTTCACCCACCCTGCTAAGGCTCAGGCACCACTTCTCCGATGGCTCTGCGTATCGCTCGGACGATCTCGTCCATGCGATGCCTATCGAGCGGCGGTCCGATCGGGCCCCTCGCCAAGAAATCGCGGTCGATGGTGGTGATCTCTTCGCAGAAGACGATGCTGTCCGCAGGAACACTGCCTGTTCCTGCGGGAATGGAAACGCGCGTTGGCCCAGCCCGCCCGCGCGAGAACATCGGTACCACGATGAGGTCGTCGCGCATCGTGTTGCGAACATTCTCCGAGACGACAAGCGCTGGCCGAGGTTGGTGTGGATCATCGGGCTGGCCAGGCGTGTAGACGTACCAGATCTCGCCCCGACGAGGGAGCGCGCGCCGAGCGGTTCGCCGAGTCAGATGCGACCCAGACGGCGACGTGCCGACCCACGACGCACCTTGCGCCAGTCATCCAGCTCCGCCGGATCCGCCTCACCTTCATCCGCAAACTGGAGCTCCATCGCTGAGCGTTGCTGCGCAGCCGACCAGAGTTGCAACGCCTCGTCCACGACCTTGCTGCGATCAGAGTCTTCATGCATCTCGACATAGGCGTCGACGTCGCGAATCAGAAGAGGATCAAGCGAGAGGCTGACTTTTACTCTTGGCATCCTACTGATGGTAGCATGATCGGTAAGACACGGGATCTCAGGTTCGGAATGCGAAGCGATCTGGAGGCGCCGAGTCTCGAAGCAAGCACGGGAGCGATGCCGGCGCCATGTCGACCAGGTGCCGCGGGCTGCATGGTGCCGAGGAGGGGACTCGAACCCCTACGAGCTTGCGCTCACTGCCCCCTCAAAGCAGCGTGTCTACCTAATTCCACCACCTCGGCCAGCGGCAGGCGCCGAATTCTACCCCGGGCCCTCCGCCACCTCTCCGCTACGGGTCCGCTTCGTTTGACGACCACCACTGATCTGTGTAACTATCCGGATTTGTGGTAGCTCGCTCCTCGGCATGAGCATCTCCCGCCGCCTGCTTCGAACGCTGGCGGTCGGGGCCTGCGGCGCGGCTCTGCTGCTGGTCGCCGCCGGCGGGGGCAGCCGTCCGGATGCGGTCTCCGGGACCGAGGTCGCCGTCGTTGTCAGCACCCGCGCGTTGCCGGCGTTGAGTCGCCTGGCCGCCGACGACGTCGCCCTCAAACGGCAGCCGGCCTCTCCCCTGCTGGACGGCTTCGCTCACGACGTCCGCGCCGTCGAGGGACGGCGTCTGCTGGTGGCGCTACCAGCCGATTCCGGCATCCCCACCGCCGCCCTGGCACCCGCGGTGCCTCTGGCCACCGGTCACCGGCTGATCTCCCTCGGCGTCGCACGCCGCGACGTGGGCAGCTTCGTCTTCGCCGGTGTCGACGTCGAGATCGACGCCGCGGGCGAGCCTGGCGCACCGACAGCGGCGGTCTCCGCGCGAACCGTTGCCACCGGTCGTGTCGTTGCCGTCATCCCCGCTGAACCGGGCTCGACGAGCACGGGTGCCGGCGGTGGCGGCGCCCCGACCGCC